>Ga0308171_1000334_pt1 | contig 115046 bp, 106 predicted proteins | sample PhyGR1_FD_202135 | JGI IMG/M metagenome (GOLD analysis project Ga0308171, IMG submission 202135) | Phyllosphere microbial communities from UC Gill Tract Community Farm, Albany, California, United States - DLSLSG.R1 | ecosystem: Host-associated > Plants > Phyllosphere > Unclassified | place...
GGCCGCAATCGCCGCTCGGCGATCGAAAGCCAGACTTTCTCGACGATCTGTTCGATCGACATGGCCGTTGCTGCATTCATTAAGACTTCTCCGTGTTGGATTCGACAATCGTCATGTGCGGGAAAAAGTCAACTCGCACATTTATACAGTTGCTTTATTGTCGACAATAAAAGATAGTTTTGTAGATGATTTTATCACAGTCTGGGCTGCCCATGGAATTTGACTTCGAGAACCTCGACCCGCAAAGCCGCTATCGTCTGCTGACCAACTTCATTGGTCCGCGTCCGATCGCGCTGGTCACAACACGCTCGGCTGCCGGGCACAACAACGCTGCGCCGATGAGTTTCTTCAATGTTTTCTCGCACGATCCGGCGATCGTCGTTCTTGGCATCCAGCCGCGGCTGTCGGGAGAGGAAAAGGACACCATGGCCAATATTCGCCGCTCTGGCGATTTCGCCATCAGCATGGTCGACATGGCGCTGTCGCAGCAGATGCTGGTCTGCGGACTGGGTTTTGACACTGAGGTCGATGAAATGGAAATGGCAGGATTGACCGCGCAGCCCTGCAGCAAGATCGATGCCGCCTATCCACTCGAAGCGCCCTGTGTCTTTGAGTGTCGGGTCGAGCGGCTCATCGATTATCCGCGGCGCACGCTGGTTCTGGGCGAGGTGGTGCAGATGCATGTCCGCCGCAATTGTCTGGACGCCGAAGGCCATTATGTCGATCCCGAATTCTACCAGCCGATCGCCCGATTACACGCCGATAACTATCTTACCTCAGACCGTCAATTTGTTTTGAAAGCCCCGCCGATCGGTAATTTCAGCAAGCCGGACCGATAGACCCGCAGCCAGGCAACAGAGAATTTCAGCATGCATATTCACTTGATCAATCCCAATTCCACCGCCTCCATGACACAACAGGCGCTCGACAGCGCCTTGCTGGTCAAGCAGAGCCAGACCCGGCTCTCGGCCACCAATCCATTGGATACGCCTGCCAGTATCGAAGGGGGCGCGGACGAGGCTCTGGCAGTGCCCTCCATGCTTGCGGAAATCCGCAAGGGTGAGAGCCAGGGGGTCGATGCCTTTGTCATTGCCTGTTTCGATGATCCGGGCCTTAACGCCGCGCGCGAGGTAGCGGCAGGGCCGGTGATCGGCATTTGTCAGGCGGCGATCCAGGTTGCAATGACCATCAGCCGGCGCTTTTCGGTCATCACCACATTGCCGCGCTCGGTCGCTATCATCGAGGATCTGGTGACCGCTTATGGCGCGGAGCGCCATTGCCGCAAGGTGCGGGCGATCGATTTGCCGGTTCTGGCTCTGGAAGAGGAGCGCGAGCGGGCCGAACAATTGCTGATTTTAGAGATCAAACGCGCCAGGGATGAGGATGGCGCCGAAGCCATCGTGCTCGGCTGCGCCGGCATGTCGTCGCTATGCACGCGCCTTAAACACGCAACCGGTGTTCCAGTCATTGACGGTGTAACCGCAGCAGTCAAGATGGCCGAAGCCCTGGTCGGTGCGGGCTATGCGACCTCAAAGGTCAACAGTTACGACTACCCGCTCAGCAAGGGCCCTGCTTTGACCAAACGGATCGCATAGCCGGAAATCGCGGCTTATTGTAGACAATTTTGTCCCCTTTACCTTGCCATGATGGTTGACTTTTTCTTCTGCAGCGCGCTTGTTGATGCAGAAGGGGAGGAGGGCTCATGGCAGGGCAGAGGGACGCGTCAACACAGCATATTGTCGAGAAAGTCTGGCTGTCGATCGCCGAGCGGCGCCTGCGCCCTGGCGTCCAGCTCAAAGAAGAGGAAATGGCGACCATCTTCAAGGTCAGCCGTGCGCGTATCCGGCAGGCGCTCGCCGCCCTCAAACGCGAGGGACTGGTGGATATCCTGCCCAATCGCGGCGCCTTCGTCTGCAAGCCAACCGTCCGGGAAGCCCGCGACGTGTTCTTCGTGCGGCGCACGGTGGAGCGTTGCGTGGTCGAACATCTTTGCCGATCCGCCACACGCGCCGACATAAAACGGCTCCAGGATCATGTTGCCAAGGAACGCGTGGCCAATAGCCGCAATATCACCACCGACATCATCAGATTATCCGGCGGTTTTCATCTGCTGCTTGCAGAACTCGCACACTCCAATTTTCTTTCGCCCATGATGCGCGACCTGGTCTCGCGGACCTCGCTGATCACCGCCGTCTATCGCAACACCGACCAGTTTAATTGCGGACCCGATGAACATGCAGAAATTGTCGAAGCGATCGCCAGCCAGCAGCGGGACAAAGCTGTCCACCTGATGTCTCATCATCTTGATCATGTCGAATCCGAGCTTGATCTGCGCGATGGCAACGATCATGCCCATGATCTCAGCGCCCTGCTCGCCTGAGATGCCGGACTTTGCTTTCCGGTAAACAAACAGGACAGAACGCAGCATCATTGCGCAATGCAGGGAAAAGTCCTGCAACGCGTCGATCGACCTGCTCAATGACGGACCGCTGTCGATCATGCGAGCGCGTCGGGATCCTAGGACGATCGGTCTCCACCCCTGAAAGCCGACGCGGTCTTGTGCCAATCGTCACCAGACTGCGGCAGCGGGAACAGCCCACCCTTGGGGCTGATAGGCGCAATTGTGTGACTGCTTATATCTTCCCCACCGACTTGCGATTGGCAGCGCTCGCCCGACATGGTTCATTGCCGAGGCGTCAGGCTTTCCTCGCAGTTTCGCCTGACGCAGCACTCTGAACCGATCGACCGCTTTCTTTTGGTTCGGAGTGCTTTAGCAAGGCCGTTGACAGGATGCATTGTCGATCAAGCGGGCCAAGGAGTTTTTGCGTTTAGGAGGCAGTTTTGGTCCGTGGCGATCTGTTGGATTGGGAATGGCAGATCATCCAGCGACTGCTTCCCGCCGAACGCGGCAGACGTGCGCGCCCTTCCTATGACAATCGACGCTATTTCAATGGAATGCTCCATGTGCTCCGATCGGGCTGTTGCTGGCGCGACATGGATCAACGCTATGGCAAGTGGAATTCGGTTTACGTGCGCTTTCGTCGCTGGGCCGAGGCGGGCTTGTGGGACAGCATCCTTGAAACCTGCGTGAAATCGGTCTGACAGACGACTGGCAGCCGATTAAATATAGGAACAGACGCAGGCGGCGGTCCGGCTGCAAGGGCGGATATCTGCGCAAGCTGCTGATCCAGCAGGCGTCGATCCTCAGACAAAGCGCAACCCCCAGCCACTCCATTAAAGAGAACCTTCTCACCCTCAGCTGAATGGACCTGGCACCTGCGCTTGCCTGCACAGAACCGAAACCCGGCACGCCTGTGTAAAAGCCAGAGCCGTTGATCTGGAACCTTTTTGCAAGCCGCTCGTTTTGCGCAATATTTCCAATTCATGGTCTTGCAAGCAGGAGCACGGCATGCAACCCAATTCGGGTAATGGCTTGTCAGACCGGTCACTGGTGGCCCTGGCTGTTCTCAACTTTTTTCTCGCCGATGCGCGCGATGGACTGGGTCCATTTCTCGATGGATTTCTGGCAACCCAAGGTTGGTCTCCAATGACATTGGGCATTGTTGCCACTTTGGGCGGTGTGCTCGGGATGATTGCGACACCGCTGTTCGGCGCATGGGTGGACGCGTCCCATCGCAAGCGTACCCTGATCATAATCCCGGTCATTCTGGTGACACTCGCGGCATTGTGGACGCTGGCAAGTCCCGGCAATGCTTCGGTGTTTGGCGGACAATCAGCGACAGCGATTGTCGGCGCTGTCATTGGTCCCGCACTGATGGGGCTGACCCTGGGGCTTGTGGGAGAGGCGCGTTTCTCGCGACAGGTCGCGCGCAACGAATTCTGGAATCACGCTGGCAATGTCGTATCGCTCGCCGCGATCTATTTCGCGACAGCCGCCTTCGGAACCAAAGGTATTATTGCCTTGATGCTCTTAAGCGCTACAGCAACGATTGTTTCAGTGCTTGCAATCCATCCACAAGACATCGATCATGATGTCGCCCGCGGACTTGCCAATGATGACGGCACGCCGGGACCATCGGGAATTGCGGTGCTGTTCAGTCGCAAGGGCCTGCTGCTGCTGGCGGGCGTGCTGATGATCTTTCATTTCGGCAATGCGCCAATGAGCCGCCTGATCGCCCAGGACTTCTCGATCCAACTCGACACGCCGTTTCGCACCACCGCGATCATCACCGGCGTGTCCCAGCTTTCCATGATCGCAATGGCACTTGTTGCGCCCTTTCTCGTCCGCCGCTTCTCCCTTGCAACCGTTTTCATCATCGCACTGATGGCCTTGCCCATCCGCGGCGCGATCGCCGGCTGGTTCAGTTCCTATGCGGTGATCTTCCCGGTGCAGATCCTCGATGGTATAGGCGCGGGCCTGATTGGCATCGCAACACCGGTCGCAGCCGAACAGATCCTGTCTGGGACGGGGCGGTTCAATGTTGGGCTGGCTGCAGTGATGACAGTTCAGGGCATTGGTGCTTCTTTGAGCAATGTCGTTGCTGGCTGGCTGACAAATTATGGCGGCTACGCTCTTGCCTATTGGGTTCACGGTACCATCGCGCTTTTCGCCTTGGCGCTTTTTCTGATCGGTCGCAGAGAGATCGCCCCGGTTCGCCCAGGCGCTAGCAATCAGGGTGGCAGCCCCGCGATCGCCAGCGGATCGTGAGCTGCAGCTTTGTCTTTGAGATGAGGCCTGGCTCGCATCCGTTTCGACCGATGACGGTCGCGGGCCTGTGATCCTATCACCTTCTCCCTGAAGGTTGATCTGAAGGTGATATGGTGCTAAGAAAAATTAGTAACTCCGCTAATCTTTCCATGATGATCAAGGATATAATCTGTCAAAAATTGACAGAATGGCCGTTACTGCGATTCATTAATTATATTTAATGACAAATCGATCGCGTAAAAAGCACTTATATTGTAATGGCTTAAAATATAGCCCGATTGTATTACAATCAATACGATCCAAAGGATTAATTTCGATCAAGGGTTATCAATAACAGATAATTTATATTGCCAAACAACCGTGCTCATGGCCAATACTCCGCCGTAGCATTGACGAAAACCCGATTGAGAACGACCGGCTGGCTGTTTCAAGCCACAGTTGTTTGGCGCCGACATTCCGCTTATATCCTCTCTGGGCGCTGCATATTTCAATCGTTTGGCCTCTCACTCGAAAAGAGAGCCAAATTAGGCAAAGTGTGCATCGATGAAACATCTAGTCGAAAACGCCGTCGAGACGGCAGCTTTTCCTGATCGCGGGGAGAAATTCCCCATTCTGGGCAAGGACACCTCCCTTTTTGTCACCACGGAAGTCAAAACCATCCGCAGCAGCCAGAGACACGGCTGGCAGGACCTCTTTGCAGCCCATACGCTCGAACATCCCCATGAATGTCTGCATCATTCGGTGCCATTTTTCTGGCTGAGCATGGGGTTGCGCGAAACAGAAGTCCATCGAAGCATTGGCGGTCGTGGCGAACTCGCCGTGCTTCCAGCCTATTCGATCAGCATGGCTGAACCGCTCACTGCGGTTGATTGCCTGATCGGCAACGCCACCGAGGCGGTTCATGTTTTTCTAAGGCCAGAACTTCTCCAGGAGACTGCCTATGAGCTCTTTGAGATAGAGCCTGATCGTGTCTCGCTGCTTCCGGTATTCGGACGCACAAGTACCAGCCTGAGCTGGTTGTTGCGCGCCATCAAGCAGTCGCTGGCTGAGCCGGCTAATCTTTCCCAATTAAAGATTGACTATCTTGCACGTGCACTCTGTGCCGACCTGCTGGCGAAATATTCGGTCGTCTCGCCTGCGGCCATCAAGCCCGATCGATATGGCGGGCTGACGTCAAGACAGTTGCGGCGAATTGATGACTATATCACTGAACATCTGACCCGCGATATTCACATCGGTGAGCTGGCATCTCTGTCCGGTATGGGGCGGACGAGCTTTCATCAACGTTTCAAAGCGGCAATGCATATCACTCCGCATCAATATGTCATGCGCGTGCGGGTTCAAAAGGCCAAAGAGATGCTCGGCACATCCGTCCTGCCGCTTGCCGAAATCGGCTTTGCCTGCGGGTTCTCGGACCAGGCGCATTTTGCAACGCTTTTCAAGCGGATCGCTGGCACCACACCCGCTTCGTTCCGGCGCAGCGTTGCCTGACCCAGGAAGGCCGCTTTGCGGCCTTTCCATTGCGAAATCTCTGATGGGCTGCGCAGTCAGGCTCGCACGCCTGCGCCCTCGTCAGGCGCAGTTGCAGGCCCCATCAGACAGAGCATCCATTCTCCGCCTAGCGTTCCAACTTTGCGTGGCGCTTCTCCTCTGCAGAGATTATCATCCTCCTAATTTGCAGTATTGAGAATGATTTGCTCAATTAGCGGCCTTCTATAAAAACCACTGAAGTTTTATGCAATTCTCCTGCATCCAGATTGAATACATAGCGGCAGAAATCAAAAAGCAGGTTGCCGCACGCATCGCTTTTTATGCCAATGATCTGACAGGACTGGGGCCCGCCTGCAATTGATTGTGAGCGAGTGCGGTCTTGTTTGGTCTTCTGGATGATCGCAGAAATGCCGTGTTTGCGGCAGGTTCTGTGGGCGATGGCGGCTCTCCACCAAGGATGGCCCTTATGTTGTCTCTAAAGCATTGCATTGAATTTTCCGGTTTAAGCCGTCACCGGCTGACATGCCTGTTGGGCGTTTCATCGCTGGCGATGGGCCTCGTCCTGGCGCCGGCCAATGCCCAGCAGATCAGAGTCGGATCCGGTCAGGAAAGCGTGATCGACAACGGGGAAGCCCGAGCCCATACAACCGGTGTCGCGGGTCAGCTTGATGCGGCAGCAGTCTGGGTCACCAATGGAACTCTCGCTATCACCAATTCCGATGTCGATTTCTTGAGTGAAGGTCGCGCGGCGGAAGCCTTGCGGGTGGAAAGCTACAGTTCTTCTGCGCCCAGCGTCGTGCGGATCGTCGGCGCGCCGGGCAAGACCGCACGGCTGGTGGCAACCGGCGTCGCAGGCAATGTCATCAATCTGTCCGGCGACCGCTCTTCGCTTCATCTAGAGAATGTCGAAATCATTGGAACCGGTGCAGGTCGCCGTGGCATTCTGACGATGGGAGAAAGCCAGCTTTCGCTGATCGGCAGCAGCATAGTTGCGGACGATATCGGCATTTCGATGCAGGGAAAATACGGTTCGACCGCCGCGTCGACGCTGGTGGAGAACAGCAGCATCACCAGCTATAATGGTGCCGGAATTTCCGCCATGAGTGGTCAGCTCATCGCCAATAATTTCGATATACGCGCAGGCTTCAACCCGGTTACCAACGCAACGACCACCAGTCGGGGCGCCTATGGGATCAACGCCAATTCAAACAGCAATGTTATCTTGAATAACGGTCGGATCGAAACCTTTGGCGATTATGGTAACGGCATCTTTGCAGCCAATGACTCAAGTGATACCAGGCAGGTCAAATTGCAGGTGGATAATGTTGATATCATTACCCATGGCAGCAACGCGACCGGCATCGAGAACATCCATGTTTGCTCTGTCATCAATGGCGGATCTATCCACACCTACGGACTGGGTGGTCATGGTGTGGGTTCAAGCAATGGCGGCGTTGCCAGCTGGGCCCCTTCGCATGTGACGCTCACGGGCACCAAAATTACCACCGAGGGTGAGAGCGCCTATGGCCTTGTCGCGACCACCAAATCGACAATTGACGGTCGCGGACTAACCATTTCGACCAGTGGCGAAAGTGCGATCGGCGCCCGCAGCCATGGTACGGGCATGGTGACCCTTTCTCAAGGCACAGCAATCAAGACTGCTGGCGATTATGCCCATGGCGCCGCCGTCACATTCGGATCACAGATGGATATCTCTGATACCAGCATTGAGACGACAGGTCAGAATGCGGCCGGCATTTATCTTGTCGGCTATAACACACCTGAAAATGTCACGCCGGTCACAAAGCATGTCAATCGCGTAAATGTTGCAGGATCCACAATTACGGCGGCAAAAGGACCGGCCCTGCGGGTGGGTGGCGGTGCGACAAGCACATTCAATCTCGAAAACAGTCACGTGCGCGGCACAGGCGACGACGCCCTGCTGTTTTCCAGTGCGGATTATATCTATGATGATGGCACAAATGTCATTCCAATGCCGGTCGGTACCGCAAGCGTGAATGCGCAAGGTTCGTTGTTGGAAGGCGATATTGTTGCCGCTAGCGGTATCGTCGATTTCAATCTGCGCGATAAGAGCCTGCTCAAAGGTGCTGCGCGGGTGAGCGAAACGGGTGGCATTCTTGATCGTTTGGCGATTGACACCACCAGTGGCTGGGAGATCACCGGCGCCTCGACCTTGAACGATCTGGAAAGTGCTGGCACGATTTCATTTGCCGCCCCCGGTTCGGCAGGTTTCAAGACCCTGACTGTCAAGGGTGACTTCACCTCGTCTGACAGTCTTTTTGTGCTCAACAGCAAGCTTGGCGATGATGGCTCGGAAACCGATCGACTGATCTTTGAAGGCAATGTCAGCGGCACGAGTTCCGTGAGTGTCAACAATGCCGGAGGCCTGGGAGCGCTGACTCTGGGCGATGGGATCATGATTGTGGATGCCGCAAAGGCCAGCAATGATGCCTTTGTCCAGCAGGGGCGTATCGCAGCCGGCGCTTACGACTATACGCTGTTTGCCGAGGACCGCTCCGGCAATTTCGATGGTAAATGGTATCTTCGCTCGAGCTATAATCCCGCTCCGACCCCGGATCCCGACCCAGACCCAAACCCGGAGCCAGACCCAAATCCAAATCCCGGTCCCAAACCGGAGCCTGAGCTACCCAATTATCGGCCTGAAGTTCCGCTCGATATGGTTGCCCCCGTTCTCGCAAACCGTTTTGGACTGGCGATGCTCGGTACCTATCACGACAGGCGTGACACGCTTGATCCAAAGCTTTCAGCCGTCTGGCTGCGCGGCTTTGGCGAACACGGTGACGCGGGGTCGGCCTCCGGCAATGCACAGGGCCATTTGAATGATTTTTACCGAGATGGGCCGTCCTATGACTTCACCCTCGGTGGGTTTCAGGCGGGTATTGACCTTTATCGCCGTGAACAGGAAAGCGGATCGCGCGATCTGGCTGGCCTGTTTGTAGGGGCAGGGCGCGCTGAAGCCAATGTCGATCGGGTCTATGGCGGCAATGCCGGTCAACTGACAATGAATGGCTATAGTTTTGGCGGCTATTGGACCCATCTCGACCAGACAGGTTTTTATACGGATGCCGTCATCCAGGGCACCCGCTATGACCGGATCGAAAGCAGTTCTGCCGACCAGATCGCCATGCGCACAGCAGGCTGGGGCTTCATTTCCTCGCTTGAAGGCGGCTATCGTCATGGGCTCGGCAATGGCTGGACGGTCGAACCGCAAGCGCAATTGATCTATCAGCACCTCTCGCTCGACAACACATCAGATCGATTTGGACGGATCGCATTTTCCGACACCGACACTGTCTATGGCAGGGTGGGGGCGAAGATCGGCCGACAATGGCAGGCCGAAAGCGGGCGTCGCTATGCAGCCTGGGCACGGGTCAATCTCTGGCACACAATGGGTGGGGAGGCGAAGACCAGTTTCTCCAATCTGCAAGGTGAAAACCGCGTCTCGCTCGTCAGTGATGCGCAAGGAAGCTGGGGACAATTTGGTCTCGGTTTCTCCGGTCAATTGACTGAGACAGTCTCGCTGTTTGCCAGCGGCGATTATAGCCACAGCCTTGGCCATAACGGGGTCAAGAACGACAGTCTGGCCGGTCGTGTTGGTCTGAAGATGAAGTGGTAAATCCAACCATTCCTGCATCTAGCAGCGCCCCCGCAAGGGATGCAGGGATCGTCTCCTTCGCGCAAATTGCGAAGGAGACGCCTTTCTGAGGACTATATTTGTGAACCGGATCGCAAAAATACGGATCATCATTGGCACAGGTCTGGTTTTGACCCTATTGGCGCAAGTTGGCTTGTTGTTTGCCGCCGGGCTGCCGGGCAGTAAAATCGCAATTGTCTCGGGTATTCTGCCGCTGTTCTGTGCAGGTGCAGCTTGGCTGTGGTTTGCGGATGATGTTTCATTCAGACGCAAATTGTCGGCGGCGCTTGAGAACCGTGAACTTGAAGTTCATTACCAGCCATTTGTGCGGTTGCGCGATCACAGGATCATTGGAGCAGAAGCTTTGCTGCGCTGGCCCGGCTGCAAGACCAGCATTGAAAGCCTCGTCGCGCGGGCCGAGCAAACCGGCATGATTGCGGTGCTCACCGATTACGTGATTGCGCGGGTTGCCGATGATTGGCCGTCTTTTCAGGCAATGGACCGTGATTTTCGCATTAGCATCAATATCTCTGCACCGGATCTTGCGACTGGCACGCTTTGCGATCGGTTGAAGCGGCTTGCCTTTAACATGCCTGCGCAAGCACTGGCATTGGAAATAACCGAAAGGCAGTCCGCACCGCTCGACGAGATCGGCCTCCATCTCTGCGAGTTACGGAACCTGGGATACCAGGTCTATGTTGACGATTTTGGCGCGGGCTTTTCCAGCATGACGCGTTTGCTGCACCTGTCCGTCGACGGCTGCAAACTTGATGCATCCTTTCTTAAAATGCCTGTCGCCGCCGCCGCGATCAGCACAATGCAGATATTTGCGCAGGCAAGCGGGGTCGAACTGATTGTTGAAGGCGTGGAAACCGCGGCACAGCAAACCATGTTGGCAGAAATCAATCCTGACCTGATTGTGCAGGGCTGGCTTTTTGGGCGAGCCGCAATAAAGTCGGAGCTGATCGAACGGCAAAAAAAGCAGCGGCGGACCTTGAACTGTTCTTTGCGCGCCTCTCCAATAATCAGGTTTGTCGGCGGCCGGGCATAGTGGCTCCCTACGACTGCACAGCGGCCAAGCGATATCGCAAGGCGCAGCGAGGTCGCAATGCTTTTTGTTGCAGACCGAAATGGGTAGTGGGCCTCGTTTGCGAGCCTCGGGCGGCTGGCTAATACGCAACGAAATAATAGGGGATTGGAGAAAGGATGAGACTCAGCTTGCTTTGTCTTAAATCTACCGAAGGGAAATTATGCTCAACTCAGTTTGGTGCAATGCTCTGCGTGCTCAAAATTGCCTTGAACTTCGATATGATGGATTTACGAGAATTGTCGAAGTCCATGCTGTTGGCGTTTCGAAAGAAGGCAACGAAATCGCGCGCGTTTGGCAGGTCAGAGGCGGCAGCAATAGCAATGAGCGTACCGGTTGGAAGCTGCTGAGGCTCGATGAAGCACTCTCGGCACATGTGATTAATGAAAAGTCCGATGCACCGCGTCAAGGGTATAAACGTGGGGACGTAGCAATGAGCCGGATAGCCTGTCAGGTCTAAGTCGCCGCAATTAAACCCTCGACCTTCCCTATCGTGCAATGCGACAAGTGCATGCCCATTGTCCGTCCAAAAAAGCCCCCCAGACTGGACGGTAGAACCCGTAACTTTCATAAAAAATTATTTCTGTGTCACTTCTCGATGACAATTGATCGAAGTTTGCCAAACCACTCAGTTCCTGGACTGCATCCAAAAAACTCAAAGAGGATCGCGCCAGAAAGCGCAGTGCGGCAGCGTATCGTTAAGTTACGGCAGGCCTTTTCGGTGGTTCAAAACTTTTTTTGGTATTGGTGAACTGCGTGTGGATTACGGGCTTCGGTTATCGCGAATATTTCGGACAACGCGGCAAGGTCCTAATCATTCTGCTTTGTGTTCGGTGGTATCTGGTTTACAATTTGAGCCTTCGCAATGTGAAGGAAACGATGGCAGAGCGCGGTATTGATCTGGACCATTCAACCGTCCATCGCTGAGTCATCCGCTTTAGTCCAAAACTGCTTGAATGTTTCAATCGGAAGAAGCGGCAGGTCACACGCAAATGGAACCTCGATGAGACTTACATCAAGGTCAAAGGAGAGTGGCTGTACTTATATCGTGCCATCGATAGCAATGGCGATACGGTTGAGTTCTATTTCAGCAAACATCGTGATCTGACCGCTGCTAAACGCTTTATACGCAAGGCCCTGGCCCGCCACGGCAGGCCAGCGCGCATTACCATCGATGGAAGCGAGACCAACAGAATAGCTATAGTGCAATGCGATGCAGAGAGCCGGCTCAGCCAGACTGGAAAACCTATTGCCATTCGTTGCAGTAAATATATGAACAACACGATTGAGCAGGATCATCGTCGCATCAAACGACGCACACGCTCCATGCTTGGTTTCAAGTCAGAAACCGCAGCGGGCATCACGCTTGCCGGTATCGAACTCATTCACATGATGCGTAAACAACAATGCATCTTTGAATATCAGAAAGCACTCTCTATCAAACAACAGTTCGAAGTACTCGCAGCATAATTGCGTCCAGAGCTAAGCAGTGCTCCGTGCAAATAAAATTTTTGCAACAGAACCTTTCGTTTTCTCCATAAAAAAAGCCGCCCAAAATGGACGGCGATAAAATTGCGCCATCGGCGCATTATTCTACTTGCATCGTGCGCCATTGGCGTATAAATAACGAATATGAAAATAGTTCGTACGCATCGCTACACAAAAGACCTGCGCAGACTGCGGCTATCAGAGCGCCATCAAGACGCTCTTGAGCAGAGCATAGCAAACGACCCACAGGTCGGAGCGGTCATTCCCGGCCTTGAGGGCGTACGGAAAGTACGCTTTGCAATGCAGGGGAGAGGAAAGAGCGGCGGCGGCAGAGCTATATATTACCTGATGCTTTCAGACGATCTTGCGATTATGCTGACAGCGTATGCTAAGAATGAGCAAGAAAACCTCTCTCCTGAACAGAAGAAAGCAATTCTTGCAGCCCTTAAGGAGTTGAACAATGGCTGACAAAAACACAGATTTTGGCGACGGCATCCTTGAAGGCCTCAAAGAAGCATTGGCTTGGAAGCGTGGCGAGGTCGCGCTTGAGGTTCGGAATATCGATCCAATGCCAGCCTCTCGCATTAAAGAAATCCGTAAACGCCACGCACGCTCAACAAAAGAGTTTGAACGTCGGTTTGGCATTCCCGCCGCCACAATGAACAATTGGGAGCAAGGTCGCCGTAAGCCCGACCCGACCGCGCGTCTCTTGTTGAAAGTGATTGAGGACGCACCGGACGTTGTGGAGAAAGCCGCCCACGCAGCTTAATCCTAGCTCCCCAACTCCTAGCGATACCTATTAGCGCGCAACCTCGAATAAGCTCCCTCTGTTTTTGATGGAGGGAATGATGAGATCACAGCTTTCACTGATGTGGCTTGCCGCCATGACTGCGGCGGCATCGGCGATGCCTCTCGACGGAACAATATCAACAAGTTTTCAACCAAATATGGAAAACGGCAACTTAGTTGGGTGCTCTATAATTTATAGTGTTCTTGACCATCCTGAAATATTTGGAAAAAAATTGACCAAATACATTTGCGGAGTCTATAGGTATAGGTATCAACAGGGAAAATAAAAATTTAGAATTATTGATGTAAACTAGCGGATTTGCATCAAGAGGCGCTTTTTCTTCTGGTGTTGAAATGGACCCAGTTCATATAGATTCTACATATATTATTGATATAGACTTTGCGACTTTGCGACAAACTTAAAGTTTCAGCATAAGAAGCTTCAAGGGGCGCAAGGAGGAGTTATTAGCTGGTTTGATTTGGTAAAATCAGCGGAGATTTTATCTAACTCACTTGAAAAAGAAAGTTACGCATCGGTTACAAGACAGAAAAGAATGACTTAGAAAATTATTTCGATGTCGATCTGTCTGTACTTGATACCAATGCCAATGGTGAGCACTATAGGGGAGAAAAGACACTCGACGATTTCCGTCACTGCAATGAATCTCTTTCGAGATCAATCAAGCTTCACGATTGATAGAGCTATCCATCTTCTAGGGATACCAATTAGCGACAGCGATACACTACATTCCCTTTAGTTTTGAAAGGAATGAAGATGTACGCAATCCTTTATCTTATCGTTGTCGCTGTCATGGCGCTGATCATGCACTTCATCAGCATGGGAACCACGTCACTCGTGGACTTTTTTGGTCATGGCTTTGGTTGGGGCACGATCTTCGGAATGATGGTGACGGGCGCCATTGCCCTAATTTGCCAGCGCATCGAGGCGAGAAAGTAATTGGTGGGTCATATTTCCTCCTTTAGTTGCTCGATCCATCGTAATGGCCTCAATGACCTTTTGAACCTGTGGAGCGCCCACTTTCATGTTCTGCAACAGGTTCATAGCTTCAAGATATGCAGGCCGATTGCTGGTTAGTGCCTGTGCGATCTGCGTGTTCCTCTTTTCAATCGCCTGCTGTTGGATCAATTTCATCACATGACCAACGGTTCTTACTCCGGCTGCTCGCAATGCCCCTAATGCTCCTTGAGCAGAATACGCCTCCTTTACACCGAAAGCAGGTGGCGCGGGCGGTGCAAGGTCTCTCTGAGCTGCTTGTCGTGCTGCCGTGTAGCTATTGCCCAGGACGTCGTTTTTTGTCGTAGCAAACAATGCCTCCCTGTCGAGAAGATCAAGTGCATCTTTCGTACGGTCCTGACCGAACAGCATCCCCATTCGATCACAGTTCCAGTCGCCCTCTCCCTTAATTATGTTTTTGAGCGCAACCAAGTCGTTCGCCTTTGTCCCGATCTGACGGTCAATATCGGCACGGGCGGCTTGCTGCATACGGAACGTTTTTGCAGATGGGCCAACCATTAGGCCTTCTGGATTAACGCCGTCCAGAACCTCCTGCTGGAGTTCCTCAGGTCGTAGCGCCTCGCGCCCACTGTCGAGCGCCTTTACACCGATCCGAAGCCCTTCATTCTGTCGTGCAAGTTCTCTAAACTGAGCGTCGGCCATTTTGATACCCGGAACATGCTGCGCCAAGCTATCATCGATCATCTGCCGCGTTTCAGTGAGTATTCTTGACACCTGCGGGTTAGCTTCATTCTTTTGAAGGCCATCAATTGCGTTTCTCGTCTGCAAGAGAGTGTAAGGATTGGTATCCAGCGTATTGCCGTTGTTCACGTTGAGCATATTGCGAATGTTCTTCGCGGCAGACTGCGCCGGTCCACGCAGGATAAAGTGCCAGATTATTGCCCGCTACGCAGCAACTCCACTATGCGCAATGATCTCCGGACTTTGTCTCAGCCCAAAACAAGATTGGTGATTTCGGGCTTCGTTGTGCTCAAGTATCAGCTTTTTGCAGGGCTTTACCACAAGTCCGTGCATCACCTCTCGGCAGATGTTGACAATGCCAATTAAAATATGACAAACGCGGTTAAGTATTTATCGTGCCAGATCTCATGCCATGCCTGCAGGCTTTTGGATCGCGGTCACTTCAAAATCTTATCGTTACGACAGGTACGTGTGATGGTCCGTTCCTTGACTTCCTGGCTGAATGGCCTGTTTCGTCTTCATAACAGGGAAGCGGTACGTTTCGCTGCCCGATTGGTCGGCAGTCGCGACAATGGCGAGGAAATTGTTCAGAATGCCTGGCTAAGGCTGTGCGCCCGAACCGATACCACACCCATTGAGCATCCCCGGTCCTACCTGTTTCGTGCCTGTCGCAATGCAGCCATCGATTTTACATTGCGCCAACAGCGTGAGCGCAATTACCGTGTCGACCTGGACAGCCTCGACGAGGCTGAAGTTGCCGATAATACGCTCGAGCTTTACGAGCAACGGCGGCAATTGGCGGTCTTCGTCGTCTCGCTCAATGACCTTCCCACAGCCTGCCGCCTTGCCTTCGTCATGAACAAATATCAGGGCTATTCGCATCGCGAGATTGCCCAACAGCTTGGCATTTCTGTCAGTATGGTCGAAAAACACGTAGTCAGGGCTCTGATGCACTGCCGCAAATTCCTCACCGAAGATAGCGAGTGTTGATCAAAGCTTTGATGTTTTCACGCCTCTAAACCGTCTAGACAACAGGACGCAAGATGAGAAGGGACGGGATGCCCGCCAAAACAATGACGGAGGATCACCATGATCTTGCCGAACAGGCGCTACACTGGATTGTCAAACTCAATTCCGGAGAATCTGATCCCGAGCAGTTCAAGGCCTTCGCCGCATGGAGATCATCAAGCCGTTTAAACGAACAGGCAGCTGAGCAGGCGGAAGCACTCTGGAACGCCATGTCAGGGCTCCATGTCGACCCGAACAATGGACTGATGCGGCTATCGCCCATCGAAGCTCCGGTTTCCCGTCGCCATGTGCTGAAAGGCATTGCCGTTGTGAGTGCTGTCAGCACAGTCGGTGGCGCGCTCTGGGGCAGCGGACTTCTGCGGCAGATTTCTGCTGATTATGTTTCCATGACCGCTGATCTCAGGACCATCAACCTTGACGACGGCTCCCGCATTTTCCTCAATGCGCGTTCCGCCATCGATGTGAAACTCGCTCCGGCGTTGAGGCAAGTCATCCTGCGTGAGGGGCAGGCCTATTTCGAAATCGCCGCAGATCCTGCCCGTCCGTTCGAAGTGCGGATCGGAGACTGTTCGGTGGTCGCCTTGGGGACGGCCTTTGATGTCTCCAAAAACCTAGTTGATGCTTTGGCCGAGGTTGCGGTGACGGAACACGCCGTGCTGGTGCGATCTCAATCGGGCCAAACCCGCCAAATCGCGGCAGGCCAGTCCGTCTCCATCGATAAAATGGGGGCCATTGGTCCGGTCGTCCTTCAGGAAAGCGCTGTGACAACTGCATGGAGGGACGGTGTCTATATCGCGCAGGACCGCTCGTTAGGCGATATCATCGCCGCACTTGCTGCCTGGTATCCCGGCCTCATCTATCTCCGTGACCCCTCACTTGCCAAACTCAGGGTCAACACCGTGCTTGATCTCCACGACCCAGTCGCTTCGCTTAATACGCTGCAGGCCGGGCTGCCGATCCGCATTCGTCATTACTCCCGCTATCTGACGATCATTCTGCCTGCCTAAGCGCCCTTCAAAATAGTGCGCTCGCCAATTGAGGTTTTTCTGAACCAGACCGGTCTCAGCTATAGACGGGCAGCATCATCGGACTACCAGCGCGATCCCGTCTGGCGTTTTGCGGACAGGAGAATATCATGAGAATGTTGATGAGGGTAAAATGGCTGAAGGCTTTTCTGGTTGCCACAACGGCAATCATGCCACTTGTAGCCATTGGTGAAGGCTATGCTGTTGCGCAAACGGCGCAAAACCGGGTTCCCTATCATATCCCCGCTCAATCTCTCGCCTCGTCGCTCTCAGCCTTCGCGCGCGCCAGCAATTACAAGATTGCCTATGCTACTTCCTTGACGCTCGGCAAGATGGCGCCAGCGATCGAGGGCAATTACACTGCCGAAGACGTGCTCGAACGATTGCTGTCAGGGAGCGGGCTGTCCTACCGTTTCACTGGCGAAAAATCCGTGTCCATCGCAGCGATCGGCCAGCAGGACGCGGCATTTCAGGCGGAAGGAACGACGCTCCTTGACACGATCACCGTGACTGGCGGCCAGGGCATTGCGGCAGCAGATGCACCCTATTCCACGGCTGCACCCACCGCTTATATTTCCGAGCAGACCATTGATCGGTTTCGCGGCTCGAGTCCCGCCGATATCTTTCGCGGAACTGCCGGCGTGATGTCCGCTGAAGCCCGCAACGGAGCAGGCTCGATCGATGTGAATATTCGGGGCATGCAGGGCATGGGGCGCGTCAAAACCACCATCGATGGTGCGGAAAACGCCATCAATATCTATCAGGGCTATCAGGGCATATCCAATCGAACCTTTGTCGATCCTGACCTGCTGGCAGGTGTCGAGATCCAGAAAGGGTCTGATGCCGCATCAAGTGGTATCGCGGGCACCGTCGCCATGCGCACCGTCGAGGCCGGTGACATTGTCAAGGAGGGCAATCGCTTTGGCATTCGTGTCAAGGGTGGATTTGGCACCAATTCGAGCAAACCTGTCGGTGATACGGTTGCCGGATATCAGGTGATCAACAAGGGCTATGCCGGTCCCAAGATCGACGATCCGGAACTGCCTGATTATGACAGTCTTTTCGTGCCTTCGGTCACGAGTGGAGGGGACACGATGAACCGGCCGGCGTTCCTGCAACCCACAAACGGTTCCGGTAGCATCGTTGCGGCAATGAAGGATGAGCAGGTTGAATTGCTTGCAGGCTATGCCTACCGCAAACGCGGAAACTATCATGCAGGCAAGCACGGCTCAGCGGCGCAAGTCAATGACAGGGGGCCCACCTCGGTCTGCAACACATTGTCGTGCCAGCTCAATCCCGATGATCCCTACAATTGGATGTGGTATCCGCAATATATGGAGCACAGCGGGCTCACCAATTACCGTGCCGGTGAACAGGTGCTCAATACTCAGCTTGAGACAGGCTCCTGGCTTTTGAAAGGAAAGCTCAAATTTGGTGACGGGCACAGCATTCAGCTCGGTTACACCGGGTTCAAGAGCATTTCTGGCGATCGCATGGCTTCCAATCTCAACGGGCTTGGCGCGCAGGCCCGGCAGCAAAGCAAAACCACCGATGCCGATATCCATACCGGCACTTTCAAATATCGCTGGAACCCGGAAGACAATGATGTGATCAATCTCAAATCCAATCTTTGGGTCACCCGTCTCGAACAGCGCAGCCCGCCGGCTTATGGCGGCAGCGCGAACGCACCCTCCGGATTTAAATCCGGTCCAGATCTTTTGACCTGGGGGGCTGATATCAGCAATGAATCTCATTTTTCTACAGCCTATGGTGATCTCGATCTCACTTATGGAGCATCCTACAAGCTCGAGGATACCGCGCCATCCGAAGGCACGCGCAAATGGGATACCTGGCTTGATCTGCGCGATGGCAAGCGAGAAGAGGCTGCAGGCTATATCAAAGCGGGCTACAAGCCGGTGGACTGGCTGACGCTGAATGGCGGGCTGCGTTACTCACATATGTGGTCACAAGACCGGAGCGATCCAGCCGTCAAACTCCCGGAAATGGATTATTCGACCGCAGCTTTCAGGGAAGGGGGCTTTAGTCCTTCTTTTGGTGTGACGGTTGAGCCGATAAAGGGCACACAGTTCTATGCCAATTATTCCAGCACACTGCGTGCACCCAGCATTATGGAATCGGTCACCGCATTCAGTATGAACGTGAATGCGGACACCAAGTCAGAGCGCTCCAATAATTGGGAGCTGGGTGTCAATCTGATCGAGGATAGTCTTTTTGCCGGCAGTGATCAGACAATGGTCAAGTTGGGATATTTCAACTGGGATGTGCAAAACTATATTGCCCGCGAATGGTATCGGGACCTCAACAAGATCTATCCGGGCATGCGTATCATCAATATCGACCGTGCACGCTTCTCTGGACTCGAGCTCTCGACCCGCTATGAACTTGGCGGCTTCAGCGCGGAACTGGCTGCAAACTACTATCTCAATGTCGAGTTCTGTCGCACTGCGGATAGCTGTGAAGACAAGTCGCTTTACGCTGATTATTCCACCAATGCCGTGCCACCGAAATATGGCATCGATCTCACCTTGTCGCAGAAACTCATGGAGGATGCTCTCACCCTTGGTGGCCGCATCTCGCATGTATCAAGCAGAGCGATCGGCCATGGCGACGCCACCGCCCAGGGCATGTCACAATTTATCAGGCTCATTGAATGGGAACCCTATACGCTGGTCGATATCTTCGCAGAATATAAAATCAACGATAATTACACAGCCAGTGTCCGGGTTGAAAATCTGACGGATCAATATTATGTCGATCCGCTCAGTCTCGTGCAGCAGCCCGGACCCGGCCGGACATTCTATGCATCGCTGACCGCAAGCTTCTAGCGGCTGCGGGGCTGCTTCAAATCTCCAACACTCATGCGACCGGGTTTGCAGTTGAAGCTGCGTCCGGTCGCTTCCTGGTTCGATCAGGCGGAGAAAGCTGCGCGCGGCATCAATGAGATGCACGGCAATCATCAGCTATCGACGCAGATCCTACGTCCCTTGGATTGATAAAATCAAAGCGCCGCAGGCGCAGCTCTTCCGGCTCAGTTTCGATGGGCCTTCTTTTGCGCCTCGCGTGGGCTCATTCCGAATTGGCGCCGAAAGGCTGTGGCGAAGTTTTCTGGACGCGTATAGCCCGCGAGCAAACTTGCGCGTGAAACAGGCACTTCTCCTGAAACAAGCGCATGATAGGCAGTGTCGAGACGAGACCTGCGGATATAATCGAAGACGCTTGCACCCTCGCAAAGTTGAAACAACCGTTGCAGGCCGCCCGAATTGATACCGGCTGCGCGGGCTATCGTCGGCACATTGAGCGGTTCCGCAAGGTTCTCGGCAATGAAATCCTTTGCGCGCGCAAGCCGCAAACGGTCGAGCCGGTTTAAAGCAGGTGTCGACGGCTGCTGTGGTGCTGCCCGCGTCATCGCGCAAAGCGCCTCCGCCACGATTTCAACGGCACGGCTCTCAAAGAACAGCTTTCGCAAAGCGGGCGTCAAATGTGGTGGCATGACAATCTGCTGCAACAATTGAAGGGTTCGCGGCGTTACGGTCCAGTGATGACTGGCAAGATGATCCCGCAAAAAATGGGGGGTGTCACCTTCTGAGGCGGTCTGCAATCCGTCAATATCCAGCCATTCCGGTGTGGCCGAAACCACCAGATGCCGCAATCGCTGGCCGCCAGGCGAACTGCGCTGAAAGCTATCTGCGCGGGCATTCATGATCGCTGTACCCTCCAGAGCCTGAGCGTTTCCCTCAAAATGGAACGCTCGTTCGCCCATTTTCATATCGACTGCGCCGTCGAGGAAGAAAATACAGGAAAGACCGGCCGGTAAATGCGAGGAGGCAGTAAATGCCCGTTCCTCCGATGCGTCGCTCACATGCAAGAAAAGCCCCGGCCGCAATTCTTCATGAATGAACTGTCCCTCGATCAAGGTGTCTTCGGGTGAAAGCCGGTCGTCCGGACTTTCCAATGTCACGCCATCCCGCTGCAGAAAATCACGTACCAGCAGCTTCTTATGACTCGCGTCAACGGATGGTGCCGGAAGTGCGTGTTGGGGCGATGTCATCAGAAAAAACCCTTCAATGCGATTGCCACACCCGATGTTGCAACCCGCCTGACCCTTCGGTGAGCTCGCATGCTGCCTTGTCTGAACTCAGCCTCACGTTTTTTGCCTCCGGCAAAGGTTTTTCTGTCTTTGCCAAAGCTTGGCGACTTGCGCATAGCTCGATGCTTTCTCTATTCGTAACTTAATATGATTTTAAAGGTCAAGTTTAATCGGTTGTGTTTGCAACCGCTTTATCTGCGGCCTTGAACAAAGCATCAGAACGAGGTTTCCGTGACACAGTGGATTGCTGCCTATCATAATATCAAAAGGGCTCCGAAACGGCATCGCGCCGGACTGTCACGGCTTCTCATGCTCTCGACAGCCATCGGACTGCTGGCAACCCATTCCGCCCTGGCGCAACAACAGGACGAAGCCGCGACAGTGCTCGGAACGATCACCATTGATGCTAAAGGCGAAAGTCCGACGGGCCCCGATCATTCGATCGTCGCCAAGAAAAGCCGCGCTGCATCGAAAACCAGCACTTCTCTGCTGGAAACACCGCAGGCTTTGAGCGTCGTCACCCGGCAACAGATGGATGCACAGGGGGCGGATAGCGTGCCGCAGGCGCTCCGCTATACGCCCGGCATTCTTTCCGAAGCCAATGGATATGACATCCGCTACGACTGGCTCAATATTCGCGGCTTCAACACCTATGGCACCATCTGGATGGATGGGCTCGCACTTCCGGGTGACCCAAGCAGCTACGCAACACCCAGCGTCAATCCCTATGCGCTCGAACGGATCGAGGTTATCAAAGGGCCGGCATCTGTCCTCTATGGACGCACGATGCCCGGTGGACTTGTCAACTATGTCAGCAAACGCCCGCAGCAGACAGCAAGAAATGAGGTCGTGATCGGGACGTCGGCCTTCGGCGGCGTGCAGACATCGGTTGATTCAACCGGGCCGGTAACCAAGGATGGCGACTTTCTTTATCGCTTTGTCGGGCAATGGCGCAACATGCACACCCAGATCGATCAGGAACGGGATCGATCCTTCATGCTGGCCCCGAGTTTGACGTGGAGCCCTTCAACCGATACCTCGCTCACCCTGAGTGGCTATTACCAGCGTGATCGCGCAATCTTCAATCCTCGCTTCTATCCTGCGACAGGGACATTGCTCAAAAATCCCCACGGACAAATCCCGCGCGATCTTTATCTCGGCGACCCTGAAGCCAATCAATTCAACCGCGATTTCTATACGCTCGGCTATCAATTCTCGCACCAGTTCAATGACAACTGGAGCATCCGACAGAACCTGCGCTACAGCCGGTCGAGCCAGGACATGTTTCTTGTGCTGGTCAATCCCGCCTTTGCCTACCAATCCGACGGTCACACACTCAATCGCGCTTCGGGTGCCTCGGAAGATACACTGAGCGCATTCAGCGTCGATACCCAGGCTGAGGCTCGGTTTGAGACCGGCCATCTCGACCATACGCTGCTGTTCGGTCTGGAATATATCAATGCCAGCTCCGATCGCAATTTCGGCAATGCAACGGCAGGTGTGCCGCCGCTCGATTATCTTGATCCGCACTATGGCGGCATTTCCATTGCCTATCCCGCCTACACAGCCTCTGCCTTGCAGAAGCAGCGTCAGCTCGGTGTCTATCTACAGGATCAGATCCGCTACGATCGGCTGATTGCCACTTTGGGCCTGCGTTATGATCGGTCGGAAATCTCCACCCTTAACAGGCGTGCAAAGCCGGAACAGGCCTTTGTCGAGAATGAGGAAGGCCAGGTGTCGGGGAGGGCCGGGCTCAGCTATCTCTTCGACAATGGCCTTGCGCCCTATCTGAGCTATTCTACCACGTTCACGCCTTTACTGGGTGTGGATGCATTCGAAACGCCCTATAAGGCGCAGCAGGCCGGGCAATTCGAAGTCGGGATCAAATATGAACCGGTTGCCCACAACGCCATGGTGGCAATATCGCTGTTTAATCTTGATATCAAAAATGCACTGACGCCCTATCTGACAAGCGGAATTCAGACGGGCTATATTCAGTCTGGCCGGCAGCGGGTCCGTGGCGTCGAACTTGAAGGCAAGATGGAACTGAGCCAGGAAATCGAACTTCTGGGCTCCTATGCCTATTCGCATTCCGAAATACTTGAATCCAATCTCGCCGTCGAAAAAGGCCGCGAAATCCTCAGACTGCCGGAACATCAGGCAAGCATCTGGGTCCGCTATAGCCCGGCCTTTATTCCCGGCCTCTCGCTGAATGCCGGTATCCGCGGCTGGTCCTCCTATCAGACCGACAGCAAATATCTGGAAAAACTTCGCATTCCCGGCCAAACACTGGTTGATCTGGGCGCTGAACTTGATTTTGGCGCCGTCAAGAAGGAGCTCGAGGGGATGACGCTGCGGGTAAACGCCAGCAATCTGTTTGACAGGAAATATGTGTCCCATTGTCTCAACGACACGGGCGGGAGCTGCAATTATGGAGCAGGCCGGGCGATCAATGCCAGCCTGAGATATAGCTGGTGAAGATGCTCGAAACCCCTGGCGCATACCGTAGGTTCATCATCAAGCTGGGGCTTGCCTTTGCAGGCCTCGCTTTGCTGCTGTCTCATCCGGCACGTGCTGAGATCGTCATCACCGATGCTGCCGGCCGGACAGTGCGTCTGGAAGCCCCGGCACAACGCATTGTCACCAATGAAAGCCTGCTACTGCTGTCACTGGCGCTGATTGATCCCGATCCCGTCTCGCTTATAGCCGGTTGGGCCAATCCGCAACGGATCGACCCGGGCATGTTAGCGGCGTTCCGCGCAAAGTTCCCCGCTATTGACGCGATCCCGACGGTCGGCGCGCTGCAGCCCACGCAGACATCTGTCGAGAGTATCCTGAGCGCCAGGCCGGATCTGGTTGTCATCCATCAGTGGCAACCGGGCTGGCAGGAGATCGTCGATCTGCTTGCATCCGCCGCCATTCCCGTCATCTTCCTGGATGGCCCGGTGAATGACCAACGCTTACCACAGGACGCCACAGCCTTTTCCATCGCACTGCTGGGCGAGGCCATTGGTCGTGCCGCTCCGGCGGCAGACTACGCAAGATTCGTGCGCGATCATTATGCAGCGATCACCGGATCGTTGCAAAATGTCACCACGCGACCCACGGTACTGGTGGATGGATTTGCCAGTTCAAGCTGCTGTTCGACGCCAGGCCGCGATAATCGCATGACCCAGAATATTGCGCTTGCCGGCGGGATCAGCATCGGTGCCAGTGCGGTTGCTGGTTATGAAGGCAGATTGAACCCCGAATATGTGTTGGAAACCGACCCGGCAGTCTACATTGCCACCGGCGTGCCACAAATATCGTCGCAAGCCAGTCTGACAATCGGCGGCAACGTCGCAAAAGATGTGGCACGCAGCTCGCTTAACACGCTGGTCGATACGACAATCCGACGGGACCTGCACGCTGTCGCGCAAAAACGCGTCCATGGGATCTCCCATCAACTGTCGATCTCTGCATTGAATGTGGTGATTTTTGAGTGTTTCGCCAAATGGATTAACCCCGAACGCTTCGCGGACATTGATCCGGACAAGACCCTGGCTGAGATCAACAAGCGTTTCCTCGCGGTAGAGCTCGACGGCACCTTTTTTATCTCCCTGTCTGATGAGCGCTGATTGCCAATGGCAAAGATCGCGGCGACCGAACTCGATCCTATTTTTTAAGTGCAGTTCGGTCCGGCCAGCCGTGCCAGTAGCCTTCTGACTCGCCTTCACGGCTGAGATCACTATTGACGGAAGGCTGTCACGAGCGAAAATATCCAGATCATTCGAACGTGATCTTCAGCCAGCCGCGGTCCGCACTATTTTGTTTTCAATCATTCAATTGCTGCTATCCTGCGATCGCGTTGGTGAATATCAGAACCACTCAAACGCTGAGCCCCGGCAGACTTCACGGTTTGCCGGGGCTTTTGTTGGGCATTCATGCGGGATTGACGCAATCCTGGGTTTTCACGGGATCACGAAGTGCCTATCAGCTTGAAATGTCTCATTCTATCCTCTGGCCTTTTGCGCGTCTTTCTGGGATGATCGGCGGCGCTGTCAACCGAACATCGTTCTGGCGATCGTGCAACCCCGGCCAGGTCGCGCGCTGACCTCCGGGGTTTTTTCTTGCGCTGCAGCTGCGCCAGCTGATGATCGGACACGGTAAAAGCGATATCATCTCGACGCCGCGTGTCAGTCACGGGGTTTATAGCAGAAAGCCATCCACAAGCATTGATGGTCAGTGGCGGAGCGAGGCTCATTTGGGAACAATATGGAGCGGTTTCAGTTAACCTGCTGAAACAATATAAGGAGCTCCGATGTTTAAGAAATCCTGGATTGCGGCTTTAAGTTTTGCTGTTGCTGCAACCTCCTTCACCCCGGTGATTGCTTCGCCTCTGTATCCGACCTCGGATGCAGCTATCAATTCATCACAAGTTCAGCAGGTTCAGCACAGACGAATTATCGACGAACGTCGTAACAATTGGAAACGTTCGCATCGCGACGGATGGCACAATGGTCATCGTGGCTATCGCGAACATCGTCGTGGCTATAAGCGCCATTCAGATGGCTGGTGGTATCCCCTGGCGGCATTTGGAGCGGGCGCGGTCGTTGGTGGCGCGTTGAACAATCAGCGGCCAGCAGCGCGTGGTTATGACAATCGTCATTATCAATGGTGTTCTTCGCGCTACCGCACCTATCGTGCGTCCGACAACACCTATGTCCCAAGTGTTGGTCGCCGTGCCGTCTGTAACTCACCCTATAGCTAAGCGATGCTGATAGAATGGATGCCTCACGACAACCCGTCGTGGGGCGTCTATGCGCAATGCCCCGCCTATCGGCACATCATCCTCATCCCGTTCACCGAACTATTGCGCCTTCGCGTTATGAAATAGCAGTTGCCGTGAAGGTTTTGCCTCTGGTCGGATTGGCATAGGGCAACGCGTCTGCGCTTCATCGCTTCAATCGAGCTTCGCTTTGAGATCGGCTTTCCCAAGCGCTATGCATCAATGCCTGTCGCCACTCCGACGCAAGCTGCGCCATCCTCGGTTGTTCTGAGCTCCTATTCAAGACAGCCACGGCTATGCATGTGGGGGCTGTGCTGCATCCCTGCTTCGTCAAGCGCGCACGACTGTGCCATAAGGGCAGAATTAGTCGCGGATTTCAATCAACGCGATAAGACCGACAGCAACAACAAGCTGCCTGATCAACTGAATGCAGACATAGCGATTGAGAAAAGCAAGTGAGAAGAAGCAGGTGAGCAGAAGTAAGGGGAGCACTCTGGTAAACCGTGATTGCTTGGAGGCAAGTATCACCAGAGTGCAGCGCTTGCAAAATGAATAAAGCAAGCGATATCCGCTTAAACCATAATGGCCTGATGCCAACAATCGTAAGAGTGTGGGAGGAATATCAGGGCTTGCTGCGCTTCGCCCTTGCTGGCATCCATGGTTTTCATCCCTGTATTTTTCCAGTGGTAGTGACCCGGTTGAAAGAAGACACGGACCTGGCACTGTCACCGGCTCGTGCGGATCAAAGGCCGCAGCGGTAGCATGGGAGTGAAATCCACCCTATCTGCGCAGGTGGAATGTCTGTCTGGAACTGGCCCCAATGCCCCCATCAAGCACCGGGACCTATGCGCCTCCGCATCGCCACAAGAGGCAGCATTCGCGTGGATCCATAGCAGTCTCTCATCATTTTAGAAGAAACCCGCCGAAGCCAGGGTCTAATCGGGAGACATGTTTAGCTGTTAGCCTGCACTTAGAAAAACATAAGCGCAATTCGCAAATTATTGGGTGTTCACCAGCTGAGGACCGCTGAGATGAGGTTAGGCGCAAGATTAAGAGCATCGCCAGTCCCCTGGCAAAGGAAGAGAGGTGTTTGCAAACCACACACCCTGAAAAAATGCGCGTCGCATCAGCGAATATCATGCTCTGGCTTGCCGCAGCATCACCGCGTCGTCTGCCGCTCACCCCCCAGGAAGAAACTCCGCAATCTCGGGATGATCATTCAGGCCGAGGCTTCACCGCAAGGCTCACTTGTCCCCTGAGCCGTTCTCCTGCTTCTTGAACTCCATTGTATATCCCAGTCGAAACAGGACCAAGCCGACATATCGGATTGACGGATTCGTGCCCTCCATGAACAGTTGACTGACGCGGGATCTCGATACACGGAGAAGTTCAGCCAGATCGGAATGGGACATTGCCTTCTCCTTGAGAGCGGTCTTTAAGACCTCTTGAAATGCGATCACGTAATCCTCGGAAATATAGTTCTCGACGTCATCCCATCGCCGCATAATTCTTTTCAACTGTGCCTCCAGCAGACTGTTTGAAATAGGTGGCAAAACGCGAGAGGATCTGAATGAGACCCAATGGCATTTGGGTTCAAATCCTTAAGCTCTTCCTAGGAACAGCGTGTGACTCCCCTCACGGCATTCAATCTGACGCTCTTGCGCTGCGCGGCAAGAAACTTCAGCGAAGTCCACGATGTCGCGCTGTATGCCATCATAGAGCTTGATGATGGTTTCTGCCACTGCTCTCCCGCATTCTTATAGTCACTTGATTTCAAGAGTATCGCAGCGCTTGAAAAAATCGCAGCATACGCGCAATTTCTGGCGCACGCCCGCTCAGCGCCTTTGTTTGAAAGAGGATGACCTGGCCTCAAGATCATCGAAAAGTTGTCACCCAATCGATAGCAGTCCTAGGCTACTCACCTATAGGCCTGACCCGAAGGAACAAGCTGCGCCGTAGCACGTTTCATCTTTTTATGGAGAACGAGATGCGAAAGTCTGTTGTGTTATTTGTGTTGGCGGTGGCAGTTGTGCTCGCGTTCATCGTCGCAACGCCCTATTATTATGGGGCCAGCCCGCAGAACAAAGGTGAACAGTCAGCGCCTGCAAATTAGTCGATCCACTCAAACTCTCTCAAGGCGATCGTGTAAACAAAAGCCTCGGCTTGACCGAGGCTTTTTTTGGTCATGACTGCAATCGCCGCGTGTGGTTTCTTTGATATTTAATCTCTTTCCAAGCCAGCATTGTTACGAGATAGCTCAGAGCGGCGATGATAATTCCTTCAATGATCAGAAAATAGAGCATAATCCCCTCCTAGGCTTGCATTCTTCCGCCGCCAGATCTTTTACTGCTCATCCAGGGAATTGCGACATCTGGCTTTTCCAGAATCCCACGTTTGCTGGCGAAGCCCCGAATGGCGCCTTCTGCTGCATCGACTGGTTTGAGGCCGTCGTGAGCATCGCAGCATGCCTTCCACGCTGTCTCATGGATCAAATCGCGGTCGTGCTCGGGCCATTGATCGAGAAAATCAAAAGCGTCCCCGAGACTGGCAATCTCGCGAACAAGAAAAGGGCCGTCCTTCACGAAAACAGGACTGTCAAACAAACGGTCGCTCATCGAAACCTCCATTTGATCGAACGTGTTAAGTCGGATTGACGGTCTCGATTTAGGAATGCGTTCTTAAGTTTCAAGATCTCCATCGAGTAAAATCGCCTGATAAAACAAGAGGGGAATTGCACGCATAGACGCGAGGCTTCGGGCTTTCTGGCGGTAGCAGATTGCATGGTCAAGCTATGGACTGCGGGAGCGGCACCTCCCACCGCACCAATCACTCTTCAGCTCACCATCCTCATATCGATAAAGCTGTGGTGGGTCTCATACCAAATCCTTTTGAGAACAGATACCGGTAACAAATTCGCGCCGGCTCCCACGATAAGACCGAGTGCATTTGCGGTACAGGCAGCGCGACGAAGGGCCATGCTTTGCAAGAGGATTCATCGCAGCAAAATTCCGCCGACCATGCCTGCGATCAGCATAAAACTGCGGGCATACCGAAGCCGGACCATCTGATGAGCATTGTAGAAATTTCCCGGTTCTTCTCAGGCAGCTGTGTTCATGGTCTCGCTGCCGCAGGCGGACAAGCTCGGATATTCCCTGATAAAATCAGATTGTGGCCACCCTTCTTGTATCAGGAAAGGACCGGCTGATGGTATCAACGCCTCGCGAGGCCAGCAGCGAAAGCGTATCCATCGAGCATTGGGACCACCCGAGGAAGCTATGATGCTGCGCGCGGATTGTCAGTGCTGGAACGCAGAGCTCCGCTTGCTGCCCGGCAGATTGTGGTTGCAGCGATGCTGCTGGAGAAGTCCTTGACCGCAGATCCCAGTGATTGTCAGGCTGTCAGTATCCGCCACCCTAAAAACCCCGGCAGCGGGTTGTTTATCGCCGCCTGGCAGAACCATTCTGCCGCATCATGCCCGCGATATTTCCGCAGGATTTGCTCCTTGTTACGGTGTTTTTAAAATCTTTGTTCAAACGCGATTGGAATTCAGCACGGAAGACTTCTCTCCTCTACTATGCTGTTTGATGTGCAATGTCCTGACATGAAGTGTGGTTGATATGAACGAAATAGAGATTCTTGCCGCTTTGGTCGGCTTCCCATCCGTTGTTGGGACCAACAACAATGCGATTGTCGACTGGATCAGTTCCTATGCAAAATCGGTCGGTGCTGACGTCTCTGTGTTGACCGGACCGGAGGGGGACAGGGCTAATCTGTTGATGAGCATCGGTCCACGCAATGTACCGGGCTATGTTCTTTCTGGCCATACTGATGTTGTTCCTGCGCAAGAGGCAGAGTGGGTGACGGATCCGTTCAAACTGCACAGGGCCGGCGACAGGCTTTACGGACGCGGTACCACCGACATGAAAGGCTTTCTGGCCTGTGCGCTTGCAGCTCTGCCCATGCTCGCCTCCATGGCACTGAAACGGCCGGTTCATCTGGCCTTTTCTTATGACGAGGAAGCGGGTTGTCGGGGTGTTCCACATCTGCTCAAAGCGCTTCCAGATCTTTGTGCAAAGCCAGTCGGAGCGATCATTGGCGAGCCGAGCCAAATGCAGCCTGTCCGGGCCCATAAGGGGAAGGCCGCGGCGCGGCTTGAAATCATTGGCCGATCGGGCCATTCGTCGCGGCCCGATTTGGGATTGAATGCCGTGCATGCCATGGCAGGCGTGATTTCGAAAGCTGTCGCCTATGGGCGCAGTTTGGAAACCGGACCAGCCGACACCGATTTTGAGCCGGCCTCATCCACGTTGCAGTTTGGTGTCATCTCTGGCGGACAGGCGGTGAATATCATTCCTGATCGCTGCACGGCCGATATTGAAGTGCGGACAATTCCTGATGTGTCGGCCATCGCCTTGCTGGAACCGGTAAAGGCCGAATTATACGCTTTGCGCGACAAAGGCTTTGACGTTCTGTGGCACCCATTAAGCGCTTATCCAGCCTTCGCGATCTCAGATCAGAACCCACTTGCGGAGCTGATGGTCGCGCTGACGGGACAACAGACCGTGGCCGCCGTCAGCTATGGCACGGAAGCGGGTCTGTTCCAACAGGCAGGCATTGATGCGATCATCTGTGGGCCCGGTAATATCAGTCGCGCGCATCGTCCAAATGAATATATCGAATTGGCAGAAATGCAGGCCTGCAAGCAAATGATTGAAGGCCTTGCCGCGCATCTGGTCTCCTGAATCCGCAAGGCTGCGGAAATCACGCCAAGAGGCTTCTTTAACATGCATCGCGCAGAGCTTCGATGCTCGATGCGCCAGATTATTGCATCGGGTTGCCGGGTGCGGCTCTTCAGCTTGAGCGCATTTCAAACCTGCCCGCAAGTCAGGGCCGCTTTGAGCAGAATAATCGGCCGCTTTAGCCCGTTTGACGCAATTGCCCTCCGTCAGCCGGCCATTTTCAACCGAAAATGCGGCATGCCTTGCACTAGGCTTGAGGAGACAAATGCGAGGTGCGACATGACATTAAGCTTCGACCCCAAAACGCTTGAACTGCCGGTTTATCATTTAATCGGGGGGGAACGTCTGGATGCGACGGGCGGGCTAGAAATACACCGACCGTCGGATGGTAACCTTTATACCAGCTGCCCGATCGCCGATGAGATGCTGGTCGATCGCGCCGTCCAAAGCGCCAAGGAAACCTTGAAATCAAGCGGTTGGGCGGATAGTCGACCGCGGGAACGGCTGAATGCCATGCACCGCTGGGCAGACCTCATCGAACAGGAAGCGCTGGCACTGGCCCGGATGGAAGCGGTCTCCTCAACACGGCCCATTGCGCAGCTTATTGAAGGGGACATCGCCGTTACCGCTGAACAGATCCGTTTCTTTGCAGAATTTGCGGACAAGGAAGGCAGTGAGGTCGCCCCAACCAGCACCAACAGCTTTGGCATGACGTTAACAGAACCCTACGGCGTTATTGGGGCGATCACACCGTGGAACTTTCCGATTTCGATGGCGGGCTGGAAGCTTGGCCCGGCACTGGCGGCGGGCAACGCAGTGGTTCTCAAGCCGTCAGAAATCACACCCTTTACCACGCTTTATATGGCAGAACTCGCCGTTAAGGCTGGCATTCCCGCGGGCCTTATCAATATTGTTCTGGGGGATGGCCCCACCACTGGCAATGCCATCACCGGTCATCCGGATATTGCCAAGGTAAGCTTTACCGGATCAACAGCGGCAGGCGCGGCGATTATGGAAAATATCGCGCGCTGCGGTATCAAACCGATGACGCTGGAGCTTGGCGGAAAAAGCCCGCAGGTCGTGTTCGCCGATGCGGATATTGAACTGGCCGCTTCCGCTATCACCCGTGGAATTCTCAGCAATGCCGGACAGGCCTGCGTTGCTGGTTCGCGCGTCATTGTTGCAGAAGAAATTGCTGACGCTTTGAGCGAGGCGATCGCCTGTCATATGGCGAAAGTCACTCCAGGGGTGACCTGGGACGAAAAGACCCAATATTCGCCGATAATTTCCGAACGCCAGATCTGCCGTATCGACGAAATCGTGCAGAAAGCCATCCGACATGGCGCTCAAAAGGTTGTGGGCGGTAAAAGGATGGATCGCGACGGCTATTTTTATGAGCCGACGCTGCTTCGCGGCGTCGATGCAAGCTCTCCAGCTGTGAGCGAAGAAATCTTCGGTCCTGTTCTGACGATCCAGACATTCCGCGAGGAGGATGAAGCGCTGGCGCATGCCGATCATCCAACCTACGGATTGGCAGCAGGTTTGTTCACACGTGATTTATCGCGTGCAATCCGCGTTACCAAGGCTTTGCAGGCAGGCACCATCTGGATCAATCGCTATGGCCGTTCGCGCGATCATATCTTGCCAACCGGCGGTTACAAGAGCTCAGGGATTGGTAAAGATCTCGGGCGCGATGCCTATATCGCAAATCGCAAATCGAAAAGCGTGCTGATTGACCTCTAAAGTGCCTTACATATCCTGCGCGAAAATTCTTGGGACTTGCTGATTGCAGCAGCTGATAACGACAGGACGCGCGCGATTGCAACGCTCGACGCGCAAGATCGCGAAACGGTGTTGGCAAGGACGAAACGGAGATGAAAAGCCCCGTCTGGCCTGCAACGGCAAAGATCAACAAGCCGTTGCCGATCGGCGAACATCAGACACGAAAAACGGCGGTTTAACCGCCGCTTTTTCTCGCCGTTACGCATCCAAGCCTGTCGAGGCTCTTTGCGAAGAGGCCGGCCGACGGTCAGACGTCAGGACTGGGTGTTGAGGCAATATCAGCACGACGAAAGACCGTTTTAAGGTCGCTTAAGATGGGGCTTGCCCATCCGCATTAGCCGATGGTCGGGTGTTGCCTGCAAAAGGCTTCCTCTTCGGCTTTGGCAGCAAGCCTTCCCGTTGCGCTTTCTTCTTCGCGTCTTTTCGAGCCCGGGCGATAGCCGCTTCCTTCTCGCGAATGCGTTTTTCGGAAGGCTTTTCAAAGGCCCGGCGGGCTTTCATTTCACGGAAAACACCTTCACGCTGCAGTTTCTTTTTCAGAACGCGTAGGGCTTGATCGACATTGTTATCTCGGACAATAACTTGCACAATATCTCCTTTGTTGGCTTATAATAGTGAATCTCGGGCGATCCTCGCCGCCCTCAATCGCTCGGTTTTTGCAGAGGCCGCTGATTTTTCTTCATCCACAATGGCCTTTGCGGTGCGATCCGTTCGTGACTTCACGGTCGCGGGATGCTTGATAAGCGGCTTGAACAGCGTCTCATTCGGATATTCTACGGTCACTGCATAACTCTCCATGTGAAAACCAAACATGTAGCGCATGGGCTCAGCGCTTGAACGCCCGATAGCGTCGACATTTACAATCCTACCGATCCCAAGGTTAATCTCCTCGGATCGCAACCATTGACACCTCATCATGAATTCGACGCGCAGGCCAACAAAAAAGGGCCGAGCGTGCACTCGACCCCTTAAAAGTAAACCTCTTTCATCTCTGCCAGTACATCCGTGGTCAGAGGAAAGAAGAAAACCTATTTAAGCAGCTTGCAGATTGCAGGCCGACATTTTGCCCGATTTCATATCGCGCTCCAGATCAAAGCTGAGCTTTTGACCTTCGAAGATATCGCGCATTCCGGCGCGCTCAACGGCAGAGATATGAACAAAGGCGTCAGCGCCGCCATTGTCAGGCTGAATGAAGCCAAAACCTTTTGTTGAATTAAACCATTTAACTGTGCCAGTAGCCATGATGAACCCTTTCGGTGCAATAAAAAAACAGCAAACGTCGCGATGACGCTAAGTGGAAACGATTTTTAAAGGGGGTTCGATCAAGACGCGGTGCTAAACGCGCAATAAGCAAAACTCAACAAGAAAATATCGATGCTCAATACATAATATATGGATTGGAACTTGTCAAGTTATATTAAGGCGGCGCAAAATTTACGATATTAGTCTGAACGAATACATATTCGGATTTGTATTTCGCCACATCCCAAGTTGGGCGAGCCCTTGCACAAGATGCGCTCACCCAAATCAGACCAAGTGGATCACATCGTACAAAATGCCAGGCGGGGTGCAGGGAAGGCAGCGATATCAGCGCGATGGTCGCGCATCAAACCGGTCATGAAATTCTGCAAAACCAATTTAGACTGCTCAGAAAGCGGCTCGGGTAGCGGCTTTAACCTCGAGGTAACATACCCAGCTCTCGCCATCATCTGGTTGAGAATGCGGTTGTTGCCGTGACAACCGGCGAGATGTGTCGTGGAAGACATGATGTCCTCCTTTCAGATTGCGGGTCAGGATCATTGAATCCCCGCCAGCATGCCCAAGAAAAATGTAGGGCTGGCCATTCAGACTTATAGTGTGCGGCTAAAATAGCAAGAAGACAATTGGGGTAACTTAGAGGCATGATCTGCGTGACAACTCAAAACCAATACATGCATTCAGCATAGGAAAGCCGGACTAAATAGCCGGCAAACTGGCCTTTGCTCACACCGCCTTGGCAAAGAGTGCAGGTGCTGCAACTTGGGTCTGCCACCCGCTCATGGAGCCTCCATTTTCCGAGCTGTGCTGCGGCTCAGTCTTTAATGTTTGGCAAGCTCGAACGTCAAAGCGCTGTGGTTTAAGTTGTAATGGAGCAGTCCCTTATCAAATTCGATTGCAACGCACCGTCCTCGAGCTGAGTCGGTGCCCGGTCCTCGCCTTCGCTGCCGTCGAGTAGGGCCGCGTAATCGGCCTCAAGCGACTTGGCGCGATGGCTTCACCATAACAATCCGTCTTGAATAGTGCCTTGGCTGATGTGGGAACTCACTTTCTAAAGCCGCTGCATGCCAAGGCTATTCCTCTCTCATGCCAATGCAAAAAAACCGCTGAATACGGCGTGAGTGACGACTGTGTCGGCCCTTTTCGACGGCCACAATGATCCTCTCCCCAATCCTGGAAACAAAGGCTGGAAAGGCGATATCGGCTACGATCGGCCTTTGCTAGTTACCGGTGGGTTGAGTGGCGCCGGGTACATGGTCGGTCGGGATAATGCTTCGGCCTTGCTCGTATCGGGCGATCATCACCAGAGCACCCAGCGCGGCGATGACCGGTATTGCGATGCACAATATCCGCAGAACCGCGCCGACAATTTTAAAGAAACTGTGCGATCCCTGTATCATGCTGCAATCCTAACAGCAAAGTCGTTAACTGAAAACAAAGCGAGCCTTTAACCATTAAGGCAGCTGACGGAGGCGCAACCGAACCGCGAATAGGCGCATGCGCGGCTTCACCATGCTGCTGGCCTGATCCGTATCAAAGCTATCGGAAAGGCATCGCGCGGCCCTCAATAAGCAGAGGCAAGAGCCGCGACTGCAGATCATTGGGGATGCCGCTGGGTTGGAATCGCGCTGAAGGCCTCGCTGATCGCATCGATCGCTTGTTTGAAAAAAAAGGAGCGTCTGGCGGCTCCTAAGGGCTTCTATTAGCGGAATTTTGACGGCGCGGTCGATCTTCACAAAGCCTGCTTGTCTTCTTCGCATGGGTTTAACCCCTTGGCTGGCTCATATCGGCGTGAGGAAAGCGCATTTTGCGCGCTCGTTGAACAATCGAAGCTAAACCTTTCCGATGCGAGGTCGCAGGGATTGATCACAAGGACAGCAGGGTGATTTTGCGTTGCTTCATGAAAAAAGCCGCCCGGATTGCTCCGGACGGCTTTCGAACTCTATCACCGTGGTGATTAGAACTTGTAGGCAACACCAAGACGAACTTCGTTGGTCTTGAACTTGTCGCGGACGCCTGCATCGGGAACGCCGAAGTCGAAGTCCTTATGACCGTAGTCGGTATAACGATATTCGAGGCGCACAATGACATTGTCGGTTGCTGCGTAATCAACACCTGCGCCAGCCGTCCAGCCGGTCAGCGTCTTGCTCTGCGACACGCTCACTTCGTCAATGCCATCTGTCGAAGACAAGGTGTTCTTCACGCTACCAAATGCAACACCACCTGCGATATATGGCAGGAAGCGATCCATTGCGACACCTGCACGGGCGCGAACGGCACCCGACCAGCGCAGCTTGCTCTCAAGGCTGTCGGTCACACCAAGATCAGTTTCCGAATAGCTGTCCTTGAGGTTGTTATAGGTGACGTCACCGTCAATACCCAGCACGAAGCTGTTGCCGAGATCGAAATTGTAACCGGCATAAAGACCGCCGAGGAAACCATCGGGCTTCACGTTGATCGCGGTGAATTCATTGCTGAAGCGCGACTTGCCCCAGCCATAGCCGATCTGGCCACCGAGATAACCGCCGGTCCAGGAAAACACCGGAGCGGCAACCACTGGCACTGGCTCTTCATACTGAATGGCATCTGCAGCCTGTGCGCCAAATGCACCAGCAAGAATAACGGTCGAGGCAAGAAGAATGGACTTGATATTCATTTCTGATCTCCCAGCTCCCTTAAGAGCCCAAATTGTTCACTCACTTCAAGATAGTGCACTGCACCAGAATGTCTGTAGCAACATGGCAACACTACCTACTCAAATGCGCGGTCTATATTTGACTTGGAAAAAACATCGCCAGGCCCTCAATCATGGCGTTGCCTTCTGACAGATGCAGCCCCTGTGCGCGTGGCTCTGCCCGGCCTTGATCCCCGGCCTTGCTCAAAGGCGCTGGGCGCAAGTCTGCCTTCAGGCCCGCAGGTGAAACTGTTCTGGTCGGCTCATGCTGGAGAACGCGGCAGGCCGCGACAGCCAACTATTGGCTCCCAGCCATGCCGGGCAGGCTCTTTGTCGACGTCAGGGCACCGGAAAAGAACGCTAGATTTGCGGCGGCAATCAATGCAGCCGTGTGCGCATCAGTCTGTGCCAATCGGGCGTCCAGCAGCCCATTATTGGTTTCATTCACTGTGGTGATGGTCCCAAGCCCATTGCGATAGGAATCGAGCGCGGCATCAAAGGCTGTGGCCGAGGTCGAAACCAGCACCAGCGCCGCCTTGTTGGCGGCAAGCGCCGTCTTCAGAGCATTGGAGGCCAGGACGATTTCGGCAACCGCATCGAGCTGGATCTTGCGGAAGGTTTCACCCGCAGCATTTTGCGTGGATTGCGCCTGTTTGAGCTGCGCTGCCCGCAAGCCGCCGTCATAAAGCGGCATGGTCGCGCCAACCAGAATGCCCGCCCCCGATGACTGATTGCCGATCGACGGCAGGCTTCCGGCATCAAAGCGGTTCGAACTTGACGACAGCGCAGCCGACACAAAAACCTTCGGCAGGAATTCGGCCTGCGCCGCCTTGATGCCCGCCTTGCTCGCCTGCAACGCCGCGTAGCTTGCAATCACATCCGGACGCCGTGACAAGGCGCTCTCCAGCATCTTCTGCGTGACGCCGTCAAATGTGGAGGGCAGCGCCCGGCGTGTGGAACCGTCAATGTTGATTTTCAGCATGGCATTCACGCCCATCGCAGCCAGCAGCGCCTGATAGCTGCTATCCTGCTGTCCCTGCGCCTTGACCAGACGCAGTTCAGCCTGTGCCACCTGCTGGCGGGCAAGCGCCAGCTCGATCGTGGTGGCGCGTCCTTCATTCAGCCGCGCCTGGACGGCAGCCAGCACCGCCTTGGCATTGCGCAGGGTCTGTTCGGCGATCCGGTGACCGGCCACCGACGCACCATATTCGTAATAGGTGCGGGTCACATCAAAAATAAGCTTCTGATGCATCGCATTGAAGGTCACATTGGCGGCAAAGGAGCCCTGCCTGGCGACCTCCACCAAGGCTTGGCGCTGACCAAAATCAAACACCAGCCATTGCAGCGCCAGCGCAGGCGTCACGCCTTTCAGCGTCGTATCGACATCGCGTCGCCCAATCAGCGGAACCTCGACCGGTGTGGTGGTCTTCTGGACGCCACCAATCACATTGGCGGTGAGAACAGGCAACAGCGTGGCTTCCGCCATCCCGACACCAAGCGCTGCCTGACGCGCCTTTTCCCAGGCATTGCGCGTGACAGGATTGCTGCGCTGCGCCAGATCAATCAGCTGCGCGAGATCATAGGAGGGCCGGGTGTCCAAAGCGACCGGACTTGCAATCAGTGCCAGTTCGGGATTGGCCGGCACACTGAAATCCTTGCGCTCGGCCAAGGATTGTGACGCGGCGGTTTTTAGACCCGGCTCCTTTGCGGCTTGCCAGGGTTGGTCAGCGGCCGAAGGCGCAAGCTTGAGGGCATCCACTGCACATCCCGCAACAGCAAGGCTCGCACTCAAAGCCCATGCGACAAACAAGAGCCTGGTGCCGCCTCTCATGCCCGCTCACCCGCAACCAGTGCTTCCAGACGTTCGAGACGCGTGCCGATCTGATTTCCCCCCGGATCCCTCGTCAAGCCTTCCGCAGCCTGCGATGTGTTAAAAAGACCAATTTCGTTGAAAGCCGCCTGTTCAATTCCAAGCGCCAGCGCTTCGAGCCGCCTGGCACTGTCATCAGCCTCTCCTTCACAGAAATAGACGTCCTTGTTGAGCGAGGCAAGTTGATCGCTCAGGCTCTCAAAGGTTTTTTCCATCGCCTCTGATGGTCGCAATCGCAAGGGTTCGAATGGCAGCAGATAAAAGCAATAACGCACCTCGCCCAAAAGCTGCTCTACCTCGGCTGCGGTGGTGATCATCTCCATGCGGGTAGCGGCAGGACAGGCGGCAATCTGTGCGATTTTTCTCGCGGCCTGTGCCAGATGCTGCCTTATCACGGTGACAACCGGTGCCGGCCAGATCAGGGTCGAGACGAGATAGACTGCAAGATTTCCGACCAGAACACCAAAAATACGGTCACGCGCGGTATCCATATCGGTGGTGGGACCAAATCCTTGCAGGACCGTCAGGGTGAAGGCGAGGCCGATTTGAACCCCGGCATAGGACAGCTTCTCGCTTCCCCCCGCAACCCAGGCGGCCAGCAGGGCGACAAAGAAGACCAGCAGCATCAGACCGCCAACGCTTTCCATCTGCGGCATCAGGAAGATAATCGAGGCGACGCCAATCACCGCACCAATCAGACAACCCGCGATCCGCAGCGCAAGCTTGTGCAGCGTGTCGCCGGCGGTTCCCAGCGAGGCGACATAGCAGGTCACCATCGCCGTGTGGATGCCCTGCCAATTGATCGCTGCATAAAACATATAGCACAGAATTGCTGCCAGCGTGGTCTTCAGCGCAAAGCGTTGATAAGCGGGATTTGTGAAAGCATCGGCGGCAAAAAAGCGCTCGCCCGCCCCTTTTTTATAGGAGGGCTCTTGCTGTCCTGCCAGCGTATTCAGCGCCTGACGGATGGCTTTGAAAGGTCCGCAAGGCAGATTGTTCTCGGCAAGCCCTGGCGGGGGCAGCGGCTCGCCGCGGTCAAGCGCATCCACCATTGCGTCGATCTCGCCGGCAATGGATTGCCGGCTCTCAACGCTTGCCGCTTGCGGAACCGCGCTGACCGCAAATAATAATTGATAGGAGGCGGGAATATCCGCCTTGATCTGTGCTGCATTCTGCTGCGATGTCTGATGCAGGATCTTCACCAGCATTGCCCGCTTGCTTTCGACGTCATTGCCTTCAGCAAGCTTGTCGGTAACAAGCGTCGAGGGGCCATTGAGCAGGGCCTCGCGCGCCAGCAGCAATCTGTCGCGCAATTCCTGGCGCAACAGCGAGACACTCCAGCCTCCAACATACAGGCTGAAAACCGCAATCACCAGCATCGGCAGGATCGCCATTTCCCAGGCATAGCGCAGCGCAATCGAAATCACCCCATTGACCGGTACCTCGTTGACCAGCGTCAGAATGAAGGCGATGATCAGCGCCACAATGCTGCCGCCCTCACCAAGCTTGCTTGCCGCGCCCAGGAATATGAAGGCGAATGACACCGCGATCATGATTACAATGCGCAGTGATGCCGATTCCACCGTCCATTGGATGATCGGGATCATCAGGGCAATCAGCAGGGTGATGGCCAGGGTCGCGGCGATGGCCACCACCAGGTTTTCTGCGCCATCGGCCTTCATCAGGAAAATTACCAGATAGCAGCTGATCGCCGATTCAGGGATGTTGAACATCATCGCGATCCCCGCAACCAGCGCGCAGACGGCTGCCACCCGCCAGGCCGTGGCCATTCGGCCCGGGAAGGGCGCCAGGTCGCTGACTGTCTCGCGAAGGGCGGCGCTCAGCCCCCGTCTAGCAGGTGCTGCCATCATGCACTGTCACCACAGCCGAGGCGCCCGCTCGCGTCAGATCGGCAGGCGGATCGATCAGTTTCACCCGCACAGGAAAACGCTGCGCGATCCGCACCCAGTTCAGATTCTTCGGCACATAGGGCAGATTACGCGGAATATTGATCAGCTCCTCCGAGGTCACACCCCAGCCAATACCTTCCACCCGTCCCTTGATCACCACCGCACTATCAGCGAGAATGCGCACATGCGCGCAAGCGCCGACCTTGATGCCGCGCAATTCCGTCTCCGGAAATGTCGCTGTTGCATGCCAGCTGTCGGTGTCAATCAGTGTGAATACCGACTGGCCCGGCGCGATGATCTGTCCGGTGCCATTGGTGATCCCGACCACCCGTCCTGCATGCGGCGCCCGCACCACCGCATTGTCAAGATTATGCTGCGCCAGTGCCTGGGCCGCGCGCCGGGCCCGTACCAGAGCCTCGGCGCTGTCAAGCGATCCGACCAGTGTATTGGCGGCCTCCGCCTGTTTGACGGCTTGTGCCAGGCTGATCTGCGCATCATTGCGCAGCGTGGTTGCGTCATCGACCTGCTGGCGCGTGACATAACCTTTGGGGCTGAGCGCCGTCAAACGCTTCAGCGTGACCTCCGCAAGATCAAGATTGGTCCGCGCCCGCGTCACCTGCTGATCGGCGATCAGCGCATTTTGTGTCTCGGCCTTGGTGGCACGACGCTGGGTCTCAAGCGCTGCCTGCGCGATTTCGAGATCGGCGGTCGTCTGCTCCACCATGAGACGTAAGGGCTCGGGATCAAGGCTGAACAGCATCTCGCCTTGTTTGACAGCCTGGTTCTCGGCAACATCGATCGACAGAATCCGGCCCGGCACGCTTGCAGCAATATTGACTATGCTCGCGCCGATCACCGCGTCATTGGAAAGCGGGTTGTCATGAGCCTTGCGCAGATAAAGCCAGGCCATCAAAACAGCGATGATCACAATGATGATCAGGATCACAATGCCGGCAAGGCTCAAGGGCTTCTTACTGTAAGCGTTGGTTTCCATACTCACCGACCATAGACGAAAAGAGCAAGACCACAGGCGATCGCAATAACTATCCCCGTATAGGTGATAAGACGAAAGGCCAGAATGTCGTCAAGGCCTGTGCGGATGAAAATAGCCCGCAACACCACCGTGACGATAATCGCGATGGCAAGACACATCATCCAGGATGGGAAATAAGCCCCGAATAAAGCAAATGACGGACCTGACACAGCTTGCGGTCTCCATTGTCCCTGCTGCATGCACCATGCGATACAGCTTCCTGCCCAGGCCCATGATTACGCAATGCCGGCGCGCGCCGCAAGCCACACAGTGCTGTTTCAGCAATGACTTAAGTACCAGACGCAAAACAAAGATTCCGCTGTCTTGAACAGCCTGTGATCAGCTGATACCTGTTGAGCCACGGGCCTTGCGGTGACGCGTTCGATGTTTCAAAGGGGATGAAAAATGTCTTTTCTGTCAAATCTTCTACCACTGGTTTGTGACCTCTCGCCTTTGCAGGCGCCGCATGATCTTTTTTTCGCATGCACCGCGCTTTTGTTGCGCGACGCCAATGCCGGTGCCTATGCCGGGCGGACCATGGAACTGTCGATGGAACTCCCCTATGTGATCGCCGCCATTCCCAAAGGCCACAGCTTCGCCTCAAGCGCCGATGGTCATCAACCCCTGCGCTTTGTGAGCGACTACGCAATCTTTGCGATCGCAGTGCCTAATGGCAGCGTGGATGACCTCAAGATCGTCGAAGGCGTCAATGAACAGGGATTGAGCTTTAGTGTGCTCGCTTATGCGGGTGCCTCAGGTCCCGCAGACAACGCCGAAAAGACCAAAGCCATGTTGGCGGCAATCGATCTGGGTGCCTTTGTGCTTGGCCAATGCGCCACGACAGGGGCGGTCAAGGCGAAACTCTCCGAGAACCAGGTCCTTTTGACCGCACTGGCGCCGCTGCATGGGGCGACAACGCCGTTTCATTTTGTCGTGCATGATCGCGCCGGACAATCGCTGGTCATCGAATTCTCCGATCACCAGCAGAATGTCTATGACAATCCGGTCGGTGTGATGACCAATGGTCCTGCATTCCCCTGGCATCTCACCAATCTCAACAATTACACCTTTCTGAGCAATCGCGATCAATCGACCGGAAAATTTGGAGCGCTGACTGTCACCCAGCCCGACTCCGGCATTGCGACCGCAGGCCTGCCTGCCTCCAATACCTCGGTCGGCCGCTTCGTACGCGCAGCTTATTATGCGACTTTTGCGGAAAAGGCCGAGCCGGCCCGGGCTGTGCGCAGTCTCGCCCATGTCATGAATAATTTCGATCGTCCGCGCGGTATCACCATTGACCCGCCCCAGTCAGGTGGCCTTGATATTGAAGGCATTTCCGCAGCACCGGGCCAGGCCTACAAGACCGAATATACCTCCTGGACCGTGCTGGCCGATCTTGGCAATGATCAGTTTTATGTGCGCACCTATGATGCCTTGAATTACATCCGGTTTGACCTCAAGCGTATCTTTGCGGCAGCATCCCTCAAGGTTGTGCCCCTTGATCAGATCGCCCAGATCGAAACATTGGATGCGACAGAAACCTTGTTGCAGTAGCACTGAGCCGATCCGGTCTGCGTTTGTTCAGTCCCGGATCGCTTTCGCGGCCTTGAGGGGCGGCTACGGGGGGGCAATAATGCGCGTGCCACGTGCGATCTCCGCCTCGGTTTGTCTTGCCAAAGCTGAAAGATCGACGGGCTTGCCTCGAAGTTTGCCGATCGCTGCCATCACCAGATTACGGGCAACATGATCGGACTTGTGCCCCATTCCGCGGATGACATGAAGCTCCGCGCCTTTAATTGCCCGGGCCAATGGCCTGGCGTGAACATCGAGGGAAACGATTTCGTCGCTGTCACCACTGATGATCATGCTCGGCGCCTTGATTTCACAATAATGCGGCGATGCGCCTGCAGCCCAGGCGCTCAGCGCCCCCAGTTCGCGGGCATTATGTCTGAATTGGCGCGGCCGCAGCGCCTGCCAGGCCTTGCTCTGGCCAATATAGGCTTTTGGCAGAGGATTGGGGTCGAACACGGAACGGGTGGCTTGGCGCAGCAGCAAGGCGCCAAAGGGCGGGGCGATAAAAAAACTGAACAAGGCCCCCAGCACCGGCAACCGCGCCACGCTGTTAAACCAGGAAATTCCGCCAACCCACGGATAGGCTGCAGGCGACAAAAAAAGCAGGCCCGAAACCCGCTTCGGATGCCGGACTGCGAAGGCGGCGGCGACCGCACCGCCATAGGAATGGCCGACCATGATCGCTTGCTCGATCCCGCGCTGTTGCATTAAAAGCGCCAGAGCATCGGCTTGCGCGTCCGGAAGCAGCATCGAGGCGGGACCAAATTCCGATTGGCCATGGCCGGGCCGGTCGATGAAGACCATTTCCATCTCCGGCGGACACAGCGCTCTGAAGGTGAAAAGCGGGTCAAGCAGGCTGCAACTGGCGCCATGAATGAACACAACCGTCACTTTCGGGTCTTGCCCGGCAATCACCACACTGCGCAGCCGAAAGCCGCCGACATCCACGTGCTCTTCTTCATATTTCATCCCTGCATGCCCAATCGATTGCGTTGCAGCCGGTAAAGTCTGCGCGCCGCCGGCGCGTGTTTTGCTGCGCATTTACGATGACAGCCGCATATGCTGGAGAATATGCGCCATATCATAGGGCTTTGCATAAAAGGGAACCGGTGTTTCGAGCATCAATTGCGGGGTGGTGGACAAGCCGGAAACAAGAATGACCTTGATGGCCGGATAGCGGCGCTGGACAAGTTTTGCAAGTGCAACTCCATCTATGGCCCCCGGCATGTCGATATCGGTGAACAGGAAATCGATTGAGGGTTGCGTCGCCAGGATCTCGAGCGCCTGGCTGCCATTGCTCGCTTCAAGCGCAATCATGCCGGCATCCTCAATATCGGCGACCGCGACAAGCCGCAGCACAGGCTCATCTTCAACGACCAGAATTGTCTTGGGGCTTCGCGTCTCAGTGCGCATGTCACATCCCTAGGCTTGCGTTGGATGATGCATTATCATCGCCAATGGTGCACGAAACGTTGCCATTAAACCGGTTGACCGGTAATCGAGCTCCGACTGGCCGGTGCCGCCCAGCCCCAACCGGATCAATCTCGACCCGAATCCGGTCTTGTCGGGTCGGGTAATCAGCGGCCCGAGCCGCTCTTCCCAGACAAGCTTTAAATGCGGATCGCTGCTGTCGCCATCCTGCACGCTCCAGGAAATATGAACCTCTCCCAGATCATTGGAAAGGGCGCCATATTTGAGAGCATTGGTGCCCAGCTCATGCAGCAGCAAGGCGATCGAAAGCCCTGCCTTCGGGCCCAGCGTGGTTGGCGGGCCGCTTAAAAACACCCGTGCTTTGTCCGCGTGAAGATACATTGCCTGCTCAATGACCTGACGCAATTGCGCCGAGGACCAGGACTGCTGCAGCAAAAGTTCATGGGCGCTGCCCAGCGCCTGAATGCGACCGGACAGGGCTTCCACCGCATCTCTTTGGGGGACGCCTTTCAGGGTCTGACCGATCAGCGCGTGCACAATCGCCAAGCTGTTCTTCATCCGATGGCTGAGTTCATGATTGAGAATGCGCTGTTCGGCCTCGGCATGAAATTTGGCGATCGCCGCATAGGTGCGATCGGCAACACCGGCTGCGAAATCGAGCTCTGCCTTGCTCCAGAAATGCGGCCGCTCGTCATGGGCAAACAAGACACCAACCAGCCTGTTATCCTTGATCAGCGGGACTTTGATGAACGAGCGGATATTCAGATCACGATAGATCGCTGCTTCGTCCTGCAGAAAAGCTTCCCCATGGGTGTTGGCCACTGCCACGAGCCGCCCTTCGCCAAGCCGGGCGATCGTTTGTGCGTAATCAGCGCTGTGATGGCTTTCCACCTGTCGCGCCATCCCCGGCTGAACATGCTCATATTCGATTTTGATCGATTGCCCGCCCGTGTCAATGCTGGCATAGCCGCTCCGATCAACGCCCAGGCCCTCACTGAGGATCTCAGACGCAATCCTTGCAATATCGTGCAGCGAGCTCGCAAGGCTGAGCCGATCCCCCAGTGCCAGCAATGCAGCCACCCGGGCATCCTTGCGCTTGGCATCGGTGACATCAATCGCCACCCCCACCATTTTCAGTGGCTTGCCGTGTTCGTCTTCCAGAAACTGGGCTCGCCGCGCAATCCATCGCAGGCGCTGATCCGAGGCCCGTCGAATGCGATATTCGACGTCAAGAACAGCCGATGCGCTGGTGCGGCTTTCGCTTGTGGATGCATGATGACGGTCCTCAGGCAGGATCAGATCCTCAAACAGGCGAGCCGGATAGCTCCTGGCTTCGGCGACGCCATAGATACGGCAGAATTCGCTGGAAACCGTGATCGTGTTGAGACTTGTATCCACCTCAAAAATGCCGACGCCACCCGCAGCCTGCGCGGCCGCATTGCGCTCATCGTCTTGTTTGAGTTGTTCGAGCCTGGCGTCGGTACTGGCGACGCGGACCTGTCTTTTGGAAGAAAGGCGGCGTTCCACCGTCAAATCATAACTGAGCTCGGCAATCCGCCGCCGCAACTCGAGCTGGGAGATCGCCTGACCTGCCAGCACCTTCAACGCAAATTCCTGCTCCTCGCTCAGCGTCTTTGCCTGATGTCCCAGTACACAGAGCGTGCCAATCGGATAGCCGTTCTCGGATTTCAGCAGGGCGCCGGCATAAAAGCGGATATAGGGATCTCCGGTGACCAGCGGATTGCATTGGAACCGCGCATCAATTGTGGCGTCAGGAACCAGCAGGAAATCCTCCTCCAGAATTGCCTTGGCGCAGAATGAACTCGCCAAGGGTGTCTCACGCAGCCCAAGTCCAACCTCTGCTTTGAAAAACTGCCGCTCGCTTGTGATAAAATTCAGCACGCCAATCGGCGTGCCGCAGATCCTGGCAGCCAGTGCCGCAATATCATCGAATTCCTTCTCACGGGGCGTGTCGAGAATGTCATAGCTCTCCAGCGCCGCCAGCCGCAACGCTTCCCTGTTCCGATCATATTGCTTCATCTGATCCATCAAAACTTGCACCCAGGCGTGAACATATTGCGAACATTGTAACGGATTGTCGTTCCTATGGATATAGATGAATAAAAATATAAAAATTCCTCCCAATGTATACTTGTGGACATTGGGAGGGGAATACTTTTATTTACTTCGTCATTTGAATTTTAGTATTGAACCCAAGACCCAATTATTCCTGAATAAAGTCAAGAATATCCTTGTTGAGACGTTCTGCTGCGGTGGCAAACAATCCGTGTGGCTCGCCGCTATATTCAACCAGGCGGGAGCCGGCGATCGCCTTGGCCGCTGCACGGGCCGAGGGTTCGATCGGGACCGTGTTGTCGTCGGTGCCATGGATGATCAGTGTCGGCATGGTGAAGGCTGCGATGTCGTTGCGGAAATCGGTCTTGCCAAAAGCGTCGATACAGTCATGGGTGGCCTTCGGGCTTGCCATGATCGCCAAAGCAAAGCTCCAGTCGAGCAGGGCCTGGCTGACCGGGCTGGTGACAAATCCGACCCCGTAAAAGGCCTTTGCGAATGACTGCAGAAAGGCAAAGCGATCCTTTCTGACCTGGGATTTCATATCCTCAAGGATCTCGGGCGCCACGCCGTCGGGATTGCTGTCATCCCGCAACAGATAGGGCACAACGGAGGCGACAAGCACCACTTTTGCCACCCGCTCGCTGCCATGCCTCGAAAGGTAGCGTGCAATCTCGCCGCCGCCCATCGAAAAGCCGACCAGAATGACGTCGTTGAGCTGAAGTTCTTCGAGCACCGCCGCAAGATCGTCAGCAAAGACATCGTAATTGTAGCCCTCCGCCGGGTGCGACGATTGCCCGAAGCCGCGGCGGTCATAGGTGATCACCCGATAGCCTGCCTCAAGCAGAGCCATCGTCTGAAACTCGAACATGTCGCCGGTCAGAGGCCAGCCGTGAATGAGGATCACAGCTCTGCCATGTCCGATGTCCTTGACGTGAAGATTGGTCTGATCGGCAGTTTGAATGAATGGCATCGCGGGCTCCTTTTCAGCACTCCCTGATAATGCAGAGAGCGCGGCGAAGTTCCTTCGAAAGGCGTGCAAGCCACCCGGCTCGCGCTGCAAATCGGGCGACGGCTTAAGGGGCTCAACCCTTGCAGCAAAGCGTATCCCTTCGCTTATGCGGCAATTCTTCGCGCGTACCTCATGCCGTTGGACTTCTAGGTGATCAGCGCTCAGCAGGGCGTGAGGCCGCAGCGGCCATTGTCAGTTCCCCAACAAGCAGCGCCGGAAGTTCGGGGAACTGCGCCTTAATATCCGCCTTGCGCAATCGAGGTCCGCTGGTTTCATGGTCGGTCTGGCTGATTAATCCCGCGCCGCGCAATGTCTTGAAATGATGGGTGAGAGAGGGCTTGGCAACCGGAAAGCCAAAGGATGCGCAAGTGCGCTCGACTGCATCGGGCAGGGTGGCCAAAATGGCAAAGCCCTTCGACTCAGCGGATCGGCCAGTGCCAAAAAAAAGCCGCCCGCGTTCGATTTCAGCACGCGAAAATTGGGAGAGTTGGCCCGGCATGGCTTTCTTAGCGAGAGAGCGATGGGCTGTGCTAAAGGACTGTGTTGACGCATAGCTCTGGCGGTGTAGTTATGTCTTGAACGATACCAGATACCGACCCAGAACCGACGCCGCGCGGTGATCGCGACCGGCCCTCTGCCCTTGACGCTGCAGTGCAGCCCCTCCTTTTCCCCCAGCAAGAAGTGCGTGACATGCCGCAATCAAATCTGTTCAAGCCCTTAAGAATCCGCAATCTCGAATTGGAAAACCGGATCACCATCGCGCCTATGTGCACCTATTCAGCCGTCGATGGCTGCATGACCGACTGGCACCTCATTCATCTGGGTCAGTTGGCTCTCTCGGGTGCAGCGCTGCTAACCATCGAAGCAACCGCCGTCGTGCCGGAAGGCCGGATCAGCTATGCCGATGTCGGGCTCTATGACGATGCCACCGAAGCGGCGATGAAGCGTGTCCTCGACGGGTTTCGCGCCTGGACTTCGATGCCGATCGCCATCCAGCTTGCCCATGCCGGCCGAAAGGCATCGACCAATCTTCCGTGGCTCGGTGGCGGGCAGATCGCTGCGGATCAGCCACATGGCTGGCAGCCAGAGGCCCCTTCCGCCATCGCCTTCAATCCCGACGACCCGGCGCCAACGGCCTTAAGCCGCGCGCGGATGAATGAAATTCGCGATGCTTTCGTCGGGGCTGCGCTGCGCGCCGCGCGGCTTGGCATTGACGCGGTCCAGTTGCACGCCGCGCACGGCTATCTGCTGCATTCCTTCCTGTCGCCCCTCTCCAACCATCGCGATGATGATTATGGCGGCAGCCTTGAAAACCGTATGCGGTTCCCCCTGGAAGTCTTCGATGCGGTGCGTGCAGCTTTTCCGCAGGAACAGGCTGTTTCGGTGCGGGTGTCGGCGACCGACTGGACACAGGGCGGCTGGATGCTTGAGGATACCATTGCCTTTGCTCAGGCGCTGGAACGGCGTGGCTGCGACGCACTCAACGTTTCCACTGGCGGCCTGCATATCACCCAGGATATTCCGCTCGCTCCGAGCTATCAGGTGCCTTTCGCACGCCGGATCAAGGATGCTGTTACCATGCCGGTGGTCGCGGTCGGCCTGATCACCGAGCCGGCGCAGGCGGAGGCGATCATTGCCACCGGCGATGCCGACCTGATCGGCCTGGCTCGAACCATCCTGTTTGATCCAAGATGGCCATGGCATGCAGCCGCAGTACTCGGTGCAACGGTCACGGCAGCCCCGCAATATCTGCGCAGTCAGCCCGCGACCCTGAAGGCCCTGTTCAAGACCTGATCAACCAGGCGTAAGTCTCTCCGGACTGCCTGGTCAGGATCGGTTCAGACGCCGGCACTGACAGCCGGCGCCGCAGCCACGCGATGTTAAAACCCGTTTGGACACAGCTGGCACTAAAGCCTTCATGCAAGACAAAGGCGGATGTGAGGAAGGATGGCGCCCGTCGCGCAGCCGAGCACACGTCGCGCAGCCGAAATCCGTGGATGTCAAAAGCCCAGTTTCATGCTATTTGTTAACGGCTGGTCATCGACATTGGGAGGAGATTGAGATGAGAACGGCTATCGCAGGCGCATTGATGACATCTGTCATCGCCCTTTCCTTGACAGCTTGCACCACTGATGAGAGGCGAACGGCCGGCTATGGCGTCGGTGGCGCTGCGGTCGGCGCTCTGGCCGGCGGAGCAATCGGCGGCAATGCACGGGGCGCTCTCACTGGCGCGGCAATCGGCGCTGCTGCCGGAACATTGGTTGGTGTCGCCCAAACCCGCAATGGCGTGCAGTATTGCCGCTACCGTGACCATAACGGCCGCGTCTTCGAAGCCCGCTGCCGCTAGGTCGCCAAACCGTCTCCAACCTTTCTCTCGCCAGCCTGGATGATGATCTGCTGGCGGATTGCCTTTGATCGACCCGCATAAAATCTCCGTTCCCACATGAAGGATAAAATGATGTGGCGCGCTTTTTTTATCACCCTTCTGATGATGGTCTTTGTTTCCTCCGACGCGATGATTGCGACCACACAGGCCTTTGCTCAGAGCCGTTCCGTACAGGTCGGCACCACCATTAATCGCGGTCACCGCATCGGTTGTAGCCAGGGCAGCAGACTGTTGCGCATGCGCGGGTTTCACACCGTCCGCACCCTTGACTGTCGTGGCAACCACTTCCTCTATCGGGCGACCCGGCTGGGGCGAAGCTATGACATCACGATCAGGGCACGTGATGGACGCATCACCCATTCGCGCCCGTTCAGAATGCGCCGCTGATGCACCTACTTGGTGGCAGGTCGAAACAGTGTGCGCAGGACGGGGTCGCGTCATCGCAACAGCAGCAATGGCGGCCTGCAGCTGATTTAGGCTTTCGCCCCTGCGGCTGCAGATTGCGGTCGCGGTCCTTGCACGGTCATGCGATCGCACAGTCAACCCCGATAGCCACGCTTGAAGCAGGGGACGCCGTTTGAAGCAGCGCCTGATTGTTGCCTTGTTCCTGCTGATCGTCACCGGATGCGCCGGCAACCGCGCGGTCACCGGGCTTGATCATCCCGCGCCCCCGGGCCAAAGCGCCGCCGTCGTAGCTCTGAATGTTGCCAGCGTGCGGCAACGTGATGACAGGCCGTCGATCGCCTATGCGCGAGCCCGGGCCCCGGCACTCAATCTGTCGAGCATCCGCGTGCATATTCCCAGCAATCATCGCCCCGGCAACGTTGAAACCTCTTCGGTGCGTCCGGACCCTCAAAGCCATTTCCGTGCCTCCGATTATCAGCCCATTGCCGACCCCGCAGCAATGATCCGCACGCTCAATCAGCAATTGGCCGAGCGTGCGCCAGAACAGCGCGAAATCTTCATATTCGTACACGGCTATAACAACAACTTTGCCGAGGGCCTGTTCCGCAACGCACAGATTGTCCAGGATTATGGCGTCAATTCGGTCCCGATCCATTTCGCCTGGGCCTCAGCCGCTTCCTTCACCCGTTATCTCTATGACCGTGACAGTGCCATCATCGCGCGCAGCGGTTTGGTCGAAACCCTGGAAATCGCCGCCCGCACCAAAGCAAGAGGCATCGTCCTTGTCGGGCACTCAATGGGGGCGGTGGTGGTCATGGAAGCGTTACGCACATTGGCGATCGGCAAACGCCACGACGTGCTGCGGCGCATGAACGGGGTGTTGCTGGCGGCGGCCGATATCGACCCCGATCTGTTCCGCAGTCAGGTCGAGGACATTGATGAATTGCCGCAACCCTTCACAATCGTGGTGTCGCGCCGCGACCGCGCACTCGACATATCGCGGCGACTGGCCGGTGGCGCACCGCGCATCGGCAGCGGCTTTGATATCGCCTTCCTGCAAAACAAGAATATTCAGGTGCTTGATATTTCTCAGGTCGACCGCGGTGGCCACAGCCTGTTTGCAAGTTCCAACACCCTGATCAAACTGCTGGGATCGGGCCACCTGCTGCGGCGTCTCATCACCGACGAATATGCCGGTCTGGACGATAGTTTCGTTGCCGCCGGGCAGGGCGCTTTCGAACAGGCCTCGCTCGCATTGCATCTGCCCGTGCGGGTGATCGATCGCCTGCAGAACCGTTAGCGTGACAGCCCACCATCCTCGACAATGAACTCAATGACCCGATCCAGTCCGGTTCCGCGCGTGAGATCGGTGAAGCCAAAGGGTCTGCCGGCGCGCATCCTTTGCGCGTCGGACCGCATCACATCGAGATCGACATGCACATAAGGCGCGAGATCGCTCTTGTTGATGATGAGGAAGTCCGATCGTGTTATGCCCGGGCCGCCCTTTCGCGGGATTTCCTCGCCCTGACAGACTGAAATCACATAAAGGGTGAGATCCGCAAGATCCGGCGAGAAAGTGGCGGCAAGATTGTCACCGCCCGACTCGATAAACACCATGTCGAGATCCGGAAATTTTCGGTTCATCTCGGCAATGGCCTGTAGGTTGATCGATGCATCCTCCCTGATCGCCGTGTGCGGACAACCACCGGTTTCCACGCCCAAAATGCGGTCTTCCGACAAGGCCTGGCGCTTTGCCAGGATCAAGGCGTCTTCCTTGGTGTAGATGTCGTTTGTGATCACCGCGATGGAATAATGCGCACGCAATGCCTTGCAAAGATGTTCGGTCAAGGTCGTTTTTCCAGAGCCAACCGGCCCGCCAATTCCAATGCGCAATGGTCCATTTTTCGAAGCCATCAAAGCTCTCCTCCCTCGACAAATTGACAGGCGTTAGCGTGATCGCTCATGCTCATGCTCATGCTCATGCTCATGCTTATGCTTATGTTCATGCTTATGTTCATGGCTGTGGCCGTGACTATCGCTGTGATCATGCACGGGGTGATGACCGTGATCGCCCACTTGGCCGGAATAGGCGCCGCGCAAGGGATTAAACGGTGCCAGAATCTCGGTGACCTGTGCCCCAAGACCTTCCAGCATGGTCTTGATGACATGATCTCGCAGGATCAATATCCGCTTAAGCGCGATTTCGGCTGGAAGGTGCCTGTTGCCGATGTGCCAGGCAAGCTCGCTAAGCGCCTTCGGACTTGATGCGGTGATCTCATAAAGCGCTTCATTGGCAGCCTCGACCAACACCAGCGCGCCATCCTCGAGAACGAGCGCGTCGCCGCTTCTCAGAACAACCGCCTGCGGTAGATCAAGGAAAATCCGGCTTCCATCCGTCAGTTCAACAGCCTTGCGACGCAGATGCCGCCCATCATGGGCAAGCGACAGCCTGCCGGTCACCGTCATGCTTTTATCCCGACTGAGTTCGGAACCAGGTCGGATCGCTATCACTTTGCGCATAGGTCCTCCACTAACTTCAAAGTGTTACGAGAAGAAGACAAGACTTAATCAGGCCCAATCAATTCCCGATACAGGCTCAGATCCTCTTACAATTAAGCTTGTACAACACAAATTGTCGAGTTATTGTCATTCAACTTTCGCTTTTTTAGCATTTTCTTGCCGCATATCCCAATCGCATCGAAGTTCTTAAGCTCCATGGGAGTAGCAGTCGTTGATGAGCAAAGGGTGGCATGCCGAGCTCGAACTGTGGTTCGAGCACAACACTTCCTCCACCCGGCTCGTTCGGCGGCGGCATGTGGGACCGCTTGCTGTGCAACGTCCATTCTACCCGGAGGCGGATGGCAGTGCACATGTCTATCTTTTGCATCCGCCCGGCGGGGTCGCAGCCGGCGATATTCTCTCGATCCACTGTCATCTGGCGGATCGCTCCAGAACCGTGCTGACGACGCCGGGCGCCACCAAGTTCTATTGTTCACAACAGCAAAAAAGTACCCAGTCGACCGACATCACAGTCGGGGCGGGCGGCATATGCGAATATCTTCCGCAGGAAACCATTGTCTTCAACGGTGCCCGTGCCGCAATCAGCACCCGGGTCAACCTGACGGGCGACGCGCGTTATCTGGGATGGGATATTGTCTGTCTGGGCCGGCCGGCCTGCGGCGAGCGTTTTAAGCAAGGTGAAGTCCGCCAGCGCCTTGAAATCTTTCGCGATCAAAAGCCAATCTTTTTCGAGCAGTTCTGTCTGAAAGGCGGCGATGCTGCCAGTGACGCCGCCTTCGCCTTCAACGCTCAACCCATTCTCGCAACCATGGTCTATGCCGGAGCGGCCGACGAGGACGCGGTTGACCGCATTCGGGTGGCGCAATCGGGCCACAGCGCAAGCCTGTTCTCGGTCAGCCGGCTCGATCGGGTGATCGTCTGCCGCTATCTGGGCGGACGCATGTCCGAGGCCAAGCAGCTGTTGCGGCGGGCCTGGGAAGTCCTGCGGGAAGCCGGCCTCGGCAAGGTGGCGGCCCCACCCAGGATCTGGGCCACTTGAATCAGTTAGTTTGGAGAGGGTAAGCCGATGGAATTACTGCCACGCGAAAAGGATAAACTGCTGATCTTTACCGCAGCCTTGGTTGCCGAGCGCCGCAAGGCGAGGGGACTGAAGCTCAACTATCCGGAAGTCGTGGCCTATATTTCGGCCGAAATCCTGGAAGGGGCAAGAGACGGCAGGACCGTTGCGGAGCTGATGTCGTTCGGTGCGACGCTGCTCACCCGCGATGACGTGATGGAGGGTGTTGCCGAGATGATCCATGACATCCAGGTCGAAGCCACCTTCCCGGATGGTACCAAGCTGGTCACCGTCCATAACCCCATTCCCTAGGAGGGTCGCATGATACCCGGAGAATACTTCATTGAAGAGGGGTCGATTACGCTCAATGCGGGCCGTGAAACTCGCAGCCTGCGGGTTGAGAATACCGGTGACAGACCGATCCAGGTCGGCTCCCACTATCATTTCTACGAAACCAATGCGGCGCTGATCTTTGACCGTGAAGCCAGCCGCGGATTCCGGCTCAATATCCCCGCAGGGACCGCCGTGCGTTTTGAACCCGGACAGGATCGGGTGGTCGAACTGGTGGCGCTCGACGGCAATCGGGAGGTCTATGGCTTCAATGCCAGGATCAATGGCAAGCTCTAGGAGGGACAGATGGGAAGTATTTCCAGACAGGCCTATGCCGAACTTTACGGTCCCACCATCGGCGATCGACTGCGCCTGGCGGATACCGAACTGATCATCGAAATCGAGGAAGACCGTTGCATCTATGGCGAGGAAGTCACATTTGGTGGCGGCAAGGTCATCCGTGACGGGATGGGCCAGGGGCAACGTCCGGCCGCCGAAACCGCCGATCTGGTCATTACCAATGTGATCATTCTGGATCATTGGGGGATCATCAAGGCCGATGTGGGGATCAAAAGCGGCCGCATTACCGGTATCGGCAAGGCCGGCAATCCCGACATTCAGCCCGGTGTTGATATTGTGATCGGTCCTGGCACCGATGTGATTGCCGGCGAAGGCAAGATCCTTACCGCCGGTGCCATCGACACCCATATTCATTTCATCGCCCCGCAACAGGCAGAGGAGGCGCTGGCCAGCGGCACCACCACTCTGGTGGGTGGTGGTGCCGGTCCCACTGTGGGAACACTGGCCACCACCGTTACCGCCGGCCCCTGGGCGATCCACCGCATGCTTGAGGCAATTGAAGCGCTGCCCATCAATGTCGGCCTGCTCGGCAAAGGCAATGCGAGCATGCCCGAACCCTTGCGCGAACAGATCCGGGCCGGGGCAGTTGGTCTGAAGCTGCATGAGGACTGGGGGACCACACCTGCGGCGATCGACACCTGTCTGAGCGTCGCCGACGAAGAAGATATTCAGGTCGCCCTGCATAGCGATACTCTCAATGAGAGCGGCTTTGTCAAGGACACATTCGCTGCCATGAAAGGCCGCACCATCCATAGCTTTCATACCGAAGGCGCCGGTGGCGGTCATGCCCCAGACATCATTACAGCGGCGGGAGAAGAGAACATTCTACCCTCCTCCACCAATCCAACCCGGCCCTATACGATCAATACGGTTGACGAACATCTCGACATGCTGATGGTCTGCCATCACCTCAGTCCCAAGATTCCCGAGGATGTGGCCTTCGCGGAATCCCGGATCAGACGCGAGACCATCGCCGCCGAGGATATCCTCCATGATCTCGGTGTCTTCTCGATGATGTCATCGGATTCCCAGGCCATGGGCCGGATCGGCGAAACCACGCTGCGCTGCTGGCAGACCGCCCATAAAATGAAGGTCCAGCGCGGCCCGCTCAATCCCGACAGCAGCCGCAACGACAATTTTCGCGCCAAGCGCTATATCGCGAAATACACCATCAACCCGGCCATCACCCATGGCTTCGCCCATGAAATCGGTTCCGTGGCGGTCGGAAAAAGAGCCGACCTCGTCTTGTGGAAGCCCGAATTCTTCGGGGTGAAACCAAGCCTGGTCATGCTGGGCGGGATGATTGCAATGGCACCAATGGGCGATCCCAATGCCTCCATCTCAACCCCGCAGCCGGTTCACTACCGGCCAATGTATGGGATCATGGGCCGGGCCATCGGTTCGACCGGCGTTACCTTCGTGTCGCAGGCGGCGCTCAATGACGGGATTGGCGAAAAGCTCAAGCTGCAAAAGCAGCTGGTCGCGGTCAAGGGAATAAGGACAATCCGCAAGAAGGATATGATCCATAATGGCCTGACGCCAAAACTGGAGGTCGATCCGCAAAACTATCAGGTGCGGGTGGACGGGGAACTCATCAGCTGCGAACCGGCCGACGTCCTGCCGATGGCGCAGCGTTACTTCCTGTTCTAACAAAAGGGGACAGGGTGAGGAAGAGGGGAACATCCTATGCCGGCTGCAAGTTTGAGCGATCATGCCTTTCTGCGCTTTGTTGACTGGACCCTGCGCGGCATCTCCCAGGTTGTGTTTCAGAACAATCCGCTCTCGGGCCTGATCATTCTTCTGGGCATTGTGTTCAATTCCTGGATCTACGCTGTGATCTGCCTTTTAGGCGTTGTGGCCAGCACGGCGACCGCCCTGCTGCTCAAAGCCGATAGAGCGCTTGTTCGCGACGGGCTCTATGGTTTCAATGGTTGTCTGGTCGCGCTGGCGCTCGTCGCCTTCACCAGTGCGGATTTTCAGGCAGGTGCCTGGCCGTCCCCGGCCATGGCGGTCTATCTGCTCTGCGGCGCAGCCTTTTCCACCATGGCCTTTGCAGCCATCGCAACTCTGATGGCACCCTATAAGGTTGCCCCGCTGACCATGCCCTTCGTGCTGGTTGGCTGGCTATTGCTGTTTGCCATCCTGAAATTTGATGCCATCGATGCCGGCCCGATGGCAAAGCCGGTCTCCCCGGAACAATTCTCCTACGCAGCGCCCTATCTGCTCCCGACCTGGTATATGGGGATCGGAACAGCGATCGGGCAGATCTTCTTCCAGGACAACTGGATTACCGGCTACATCATCCTTTGCGCTATCGCCGTTAATTCCCGCATCTCTGCGATGATGGGACTTTTGGGTGCCGGCACCGGTGCTCTGGTGGCCGCTTTGTTCGGGGGACCGGAAGGCGCCATTCGCGACGGGCTGTTCGGCTATAATGCTGCGCTTACCGCAATGGCCCTGGGCGGCTTCTTTCTCGTGCTGAACTGGAGCAGCTTCCTCTATGCAATCTTCGGTGCCGTGATCGCCACTTGGCTCTGGGCATCGGTTGCAATCTTTCTCAAGCCGATTGGCATGCCAGTTCTCACCTCGACCTTCGTCATCGTCACCTGGATCATGCTGCTGGGGCAATATGCCTTCAAGGCGCTGATACCGGTGCTGCCGGCCGAGGCAACCACACCAGAGCAAAATCGCGCGGCCTTCCGCAAGGCCGACCGCCTAAGACCGGAATAGCCGGCTATATTGGGTTTCGTGCCAGGCACTGGCCATCGCCAGTGTCGGCGCCATATTACCAATATCCTCTTCGCTCAGGGTGGCAGCCTTCTGCGCCGCAGTCTCAATAGCGTCAACCGCCGCAATGAGAATGCGCTGACCCGCCGTGTGGCCAAGCGGGACCAGGCGGATCGCGGCGGTCACCTGACTTTCCACCACTGTCCACATCAAACCCCGCAAGGCATCAAATGGCGCAATGCCCCAATGAGAAGCGGCAATTGCAAAGGCTGCCGGATAGCTCGCATGGCCAGTCAATCTGAACCGCTCCCCACCCCCGCCGTCCAAGCTGCGCAGCAGTGACAACAGGGATTCTGCCATCCGCCGGTCTTCCAGTTCCAGTTCATGGCTTTCGCGACTGGCGCTGAGCCAGTCATTCAACCCCTCGAATTCGGCATTATCCTGTCGCTGCAACGCCTGCATCATCCGCCAGAACAGGGCGCCATCAAGCGTCGCATAGCTGTGTTTGAGCAGCCCGATGATCCAGGCGGCGCAGCTTGCGGCATCGGTGACGATCTCTGCATGAACAGCCCATTCCAGTCCACGCGAATAGGAAAAGCCCCCCACCGGCTGGTTGGGGCTTACCAGCCGCAGCAGATGCAACGGCGAGGCGGGCGGCAGTTCATGGCTCGCGCCTGCCTCACGGTTACTCTCAGATCCAGTCTCGGCGTCGGGCTGGCGTCGCGCAAAAGCCGGGGAAATCGGACGCACCTTATCCAATGGCGAGATAAACCCCGCTTAACGCTGCCAGCGAACCGGCAATGCGGACGGCAAGCTGCCCGGATTTTCCTTTCGCCAGACTGCCCAGCGCAAGACCGGCCGCAATCCCTGCGGCATGCAGCAGCGCGGTGGCAAGCGCGAAGCCGGTTGCATAGGAGAGGAAGCTCGCGCTGCCGATCTCACCGCCATGGGCATAACCATGGAAGAATGCGAAAAAACCGACGATCAGCGCGGCATTGCGGGTGGAAGCGTGAAAGGCCAGCGCCACCAGCAGACCTATCACAATCACCGAGGCAAGAATGACTGGCTCCACATAAGGCAACGGCAATCCCGACAGCGCTGCCACAAAGCCCAGAACCATCACGCCGACAAAACTCAACGGCACCGCATAAAGCGCGCGCCCACCCAGCATCGCGGCCCAAAGACCCACCACCACCATGGCCAGAATATGGTCAGCGCCGGTCAGCGGATGGGTGAAGCCCGCAGCAAACGAGCCGTGTTCTGCAGGGTTCAAATGTGCAAATGCAGGACTGCTTGTCACCATGAGGACAAGAGTTGCAAGAACCGAAGATCTTTTCATTGTCGCGTCCTTTCGACAAAAAAACACAGGTTAGAACGAACCAAACATCGATCCCAGGATGAAGACGGCAGCCAGCGAAATGATCACCCCGACAATCACCGTCATCACCATGTCGAAATAGCTTGAGGCATGGGTCTGCTTGCTGATCTGCAAAAGCAGCAGCACTGTGCCATTATGCGGCAATGCATCCAAGGTGCCGGCACTGATCACCGTCAGGCGATGCATCAGGGCCGGGTCAATGCCATATTGATTGGCAAGGTGCATATATTGTTCACCCAGCGCATTGAGCGCGATCGCCATACCGCCTGAGGCGGTGCCGGTCAGCGCCGCCAGTGCGTTCATGGCGACCACCAGTGACACCAACGGGCCGCCGGGGACCTCAAGCACCGCATCACGCACCAGCATGAAAGCCGGCATGGCCGCAACCACCGCACCAAAGCCAACAAGACTGGCGATGGTCAGGATTGGCAGAACCGAGGAATTGGCTCCGGCATCCAGGCTTTCCCGGATGGCCTTCAAACGGGTAAAATTGGCGATGATCAGCGTCAGGATCGCAGCCGCAAGCGCTATCAGCACTGCCCAGAGCCCGATTGCCGAAGAGACATCAATCCCCCAGGGCGGTTGGCTCAGGAAAGAAAAATCCAGCCGGGGGAGAATGATCAGCGCCATCAGAAAATTGACGACGATCACCACCAGAAGCGGCAGCAGCGCCACGAAGAAGGACGGCTTGTCGGTGGCGCGGACACCGTGGTCGAGCTCGGCCGGATCGAAGTCCCCGGTCAGGGTGGATTGCTCTCTGAGCTTCTCGGTGATTTCCACCTCACTTGGTTCGTCGACATAATTCTCGCCGGCAAGCCGCGCCCGTGCCTCCGCGCGCTGCAACCACCACATGCCAAAGGCCAGCGTGATGATCGAGGCAATGATCCCCAAGCCGGGGGCGGCAAAGGTCGTGGTGCCAAAATAGGGCATCGGGATGGCGTTGTTGGTCGAAGGCGTGCCTGGCATTGCCGACATGGTGAAGGTGAATGCGCCCAGACCAATCGCCGCCGGCATCAGCCGCGCCGGTATATTGGCCGCCTTGAACATCTCGCGCGCCATGGGAACCAGCACGAAAAACGCGACAAACACGCTGACCCCGCCATAGGTCACCACGGCCGAAGCCAGCACGACCGACAGCATCGTCCGCTTCACACCAAGCCGCTCGGTCAGCGAATGGGCAATTGCGGTGATCGATCCGCTGTCATCCATCAGCTTGCCAAAAATGCCGCCCAGCAAAAACAATGGAAACCAGCGGGCCACGAAATTCGCCGTTCCGGTCATGAAGGTGGTGGTCCAGTTGGCCAGCAGCGGTTCGCCGGAAATCAGCGCCGCCAGCAAGGCTGCCGCCGGCGCAAGCATCAACACGCTCCAACCGCGATAGGCAAACCACATAAGAAGAACGAGGCCGAGTAATATTCCGAGCAAACCCATATTATCTGACCCCTCAGTCGATACTGGTAAGAATGCCTGCGAAATTTCCTTCATAAAACAACTTTAATTTGAAGAATACAAGCATCATAATGAAACGATATTTGTGACAGCGCTGTTATGCTCGGATAAAGTCCCAATCAACTGTGGTGTCCCAAGTCCTCGCAGCCATTCGTGAAGTCGGAGCAACCATGGATCCTTTCTTGCTGCCGCAAACCGTCGACTTGCCAGATACCGTTAAATTGTCTCATCGCAGGCCGCCGTCCGTTGCAGCCTTGCCGGTGACCTTCCCCTGTTATCCGCACCGCAATGCGCAGCAGCCAGTCAGTTGGGCGCGCAAGGGTCAAAGGAAAGCAAAGCGTTGATGAGCGAACTTGTCGCACTGCAATCAATCATGCTCAATCTTTGTCTGGCACTGCTGCTCGGATCCGCTATCGGACTGGAACGACAGCTGCGCCAACGCCATTCCGGCCTTGTCACGCACGGGTTGGTGGCACTGGGCGCTGCCGCTTATGCCTCCCTTCCCCACGCGCTGGGGATCGTCGCCGATCCGCGCATGGGCGCGCAGGTGGTCACCGGGATCGGCTTTCTGGGGGCTGGCCTCATCATCAAGGACGGGGCCAGCGTCAAGGGCCTGAGCACGGCGGCAACCATCTGGAGTACCGGCGCCGTCGGCGTGCTTACCGGCTATGGCTTCTGGTTCCTGGCGATTGAGACTGCGTTTTTCATTGTCTGCCTCAATCTCTCGCTACCCAAGATCGCGACGCTGGTGGACCGCTATTCCTTCATCACGCCGCAAAGCGAACAATATTACCGGGTGCGGTTCCGATGCCCTCCTGAAAGCGAAATCGCGGTGCGCGCCTTGCTCATCCAGGCGCTGGATCTGAAAAAACTGCGCTTCCACGCCATTCGCAGCCATCGTCTGGAAGGCAGTGATGACATGGAAGTCGAGGCAACCCTGTTTACCGGCAAAGAAGAGGATGGGGCTGTGGAGGCGCTGGTCGCCCAGTTAAGCCTGCGCTCAAGCATAATTTCGACCAGCTGGGTAAAACTTGAGGAGAGTGACTGGCCACATCAGCATTAACTTTGCCAATATTATGCTCTGTACTCTTAAATACAAACGTGTTCATATGAGCAGACCATCCTATCTTACCAGCAAGCAGTCAGTCCGTTTTCAACCCCGTGAGGATTGAGGGATGAATGTTCCCCAACTGCTGAAAATGCAACGCAGGACCGTCGAGCAGCGCAAATGGCGCGGCTTTCTGCTGCTGGGAATGCTGCTGTTGCTGGGCGGGGTGCTCTGCCTGCTATTGCCGGTCTTTTCGGAATTTGCCGCCAGTACGGTGTTTGGACTGGTGCTGGTGGCTATCGGCGTCATCAAGATCATCCAGTCATTATGGGTGAAGAGCTGGGCCGGATTTGTCTGGCAGGAATTGTCCGGGGCCGTTGAGCTGGTCGGTGGTATCATGATCTGTCTCAATCCGCTCAAGGGCGCTCTGGCGATCACGCTTCTGATTGCCATTGTGGTTTTTGTTCATGGCTTTCTTCAGATCGCCATGTCGTTGAAGATCCGACCCGAGGGCGGATGGTGGTGGTTTACCCTGTCGGGGATCATCGCCTGGATGGCCAGTGCAGCGCTTGTACTCAAATGGCCACTGATCCGTGACCTGCCTTCGGGATCAATCGCCGGCATCGCGCTGCTGATCGCCGGCCTCGCTTATGTGGGAATTGCCTTTACGACCAGAAATGCGTGACTGAACACCCACCATCTTGAGGGAGATCCGGCGGTGAAAAGGGCTCTGGTTCATCAAAATCTGAGGGGGGCCATGCTTCTGGCCGTTCTCATCATGGCATCGGTAACCGCAGGCAAGGCACAACAGCCGCCAGCCGCGCCGGCGCCCGCCGTTGTGGTCGAGACTGTCGCTGTTGCCTCTGCGGCAGCGCCGCAACGCTTTAATGGACAGATCGAAGCCATCGAGGCCGTCGATATCCAGGCGCGCATTACCGGTTTTCTCAAAGCCAAGGCCTTCGAGCAGGGCGCGCCCATCAAGGCGGGAGATCTGCTTTTTGAAATCGAACCCGATGCCTTGCAGGCGGCCCTCACGCTGGCGCAGGCGCAGCTGGCCCGCGCAACAGCCAACCAGAACGCTGCCCGACAGACACTGACGCGCACCCGGACGCTCGCCAATCGCAATACCGCCTCGCAGGCGGCGCTCGATGACGCACAGGCCGCTTTCGATATTGCCAGCGCCGACGTGCAGGGCGCGGAGGCCAATCTCAACACCGCCCGCCTCAACCTGTCCTATACCCAGATCCGCTCACCGATCGAAGGAACCATTGGCCGCTCGCTGGTGTCTGTTGGCAATCTCGTTGGCCCAGGCAGTGGTCCGCTCGCGCGCATTGTCCAGCTTGATCCGGTGCGTGTGGTGTTTTCCATCACCGACCGCGCCCTGGTCAGCCTGCGCCAGCAGGACGCCGCCGGACAGGCAGTCACGCCACAACAATTCTCGCTCAGCCTGGTTCTCGCCAATGGCACCAGCTATCCGCAGCGTGGAACCATCCAGTTCATCGATAATGAAGTCAGCGCCCAGACCGGAACCGTGGCCGTGCGTGCACTTTTTGCCAATCCAGACCAGCTTCTCGTGCCAGGTCAGGTGGTGGCTGTTCAACTCGTCGATGACGCAATCGGTACGCTGCCTGTGGTGCCAATGGCCTCCGTGTTGCAGGATCGACAGGGCAAATATGTCTTCGTGCTCGGTACAGACAACAAGGTTTCGCGACGCGCGATCGTCACCGGTGCGCGCATCGGCAATCGATGGGCCGTCACGAGCGGCGTTAAGCAAGGCGAACAGATCGTGACCCAGGGGCTGCAACGCATCGCCGATCAGCAACTGGTCGCACCGCGCGAAGCCAATGATGGCGAAGGGGCGGAACAATGATCTCCGAGACCTTCATCCGCCGTAGCCGCCTTGCCATCGTCATTTCAATCCTGATCTCCATTGCCGGCGCAATTGCAATCTTTGCCCTGCCCATCCAGCAATATCCGCAAATATCGCCCCCCACGGTCACCGTCTCCGCCTTCTATCCCGGCGCCAGTGCAGAAGTGATCGCCGATGTAGTGGGCGGCCCGCTTGAAACCGCCATTAATGGCGTCGATGACATGATGTATATGTCGTCCACCAGTTCCAATGCCGGGCAATATGCGCTTTCGGTGACGTTTGAAGTGGGCACCGATCCGGAACTCGCACAGATCAATGTGCAAAATCGCGCGCAGCTGGCGATCTCCCGTCTGCCCGCCGCGGTTGCACAACAAGGTGTGTCAGTGCGCGCCCGCTCACCGGATTTTGTGCTCGGCATCGCATTCTATTCCCCGGATGACAGCCTGAACGCCCTTGAAATCACCAATTTCACCACCACAACCATCGTTGATGCGATTTCGCGGGTGGCCGGCGTCGGTGAGGCAAGCGTGGTGGGGGCCTCCGAATATTCCATGCGGGTGTGGCTCAACCCACAAAGAATGGAGGCTCTTGCCATATCGGTCGATGAGGTTGCAGCCGCCATTCAACGCCAGAATATTCAGGCGACCCTCGGCCAGGCCGGGGCGCCGCCGATGCGGGAAGCCACCGAACTGCAATATACGCTGGTCGCTGAAGGCCGCCTGCGCGATCCCGAGGAATTCGGCGCTATCGTCATCCGCACCGGCGCAGACGGCGCAAAAGTCTTCCTGCGCGATATTGCCCGGCTGGAACTGGGCGCCCGCAATTACGCATCCAGCGCGAGTTTTGCCGGCCATCAATCGGCGATGCTGCAGATCAATCAGGCGCCGGGTGCCAATGCGATCGACACCGCACAAGCCGTGGAAGCAGAGCTAGAGCGTCTTTCGGCGCGCTTTCCGCCGGGCCTGCATTATCACGTGGTCTATGATGCAACCCGCTTCGTCAAAGCCAGCCTGCAGCTCACCACCCGAACCCTTCTGGAAGCGTTCCTGATCGTCCTCGCCGTCACTTTCGTGTTTCTGCAGGACTGGCGCGCCACCCTGATTTCCGCCCTTGCCATTCCCGTCTCCATGCTCGGAGCGATCGCCGTGCTGCTGGCGCTCGGCTATTCACTCAATATGATCTCGCTGCTCGCGCTGGTTCTGGCAATCGGACTGGTGGTGGATGACGCCATTCTGGTGGTCGAGAATGTCAAGCATGTGCTTGATGATGCACCCGAAATCAGCGTTGTCGAAGCGACCCGCACAGCCATGCGCCAGATCACTGGTCCGATTATTTCCACAACCCTGGTGCTGCTCGCCGTCGTGACCCCGACAGCCTTTCTGGAGGGAATTGGCGGACAACTTTACCGGCAGTTTGCCGTCACCATTTCATCGGCCCTGATCATCTCCTCCTTTGTCGGGCTCACACTCAGTCCTGCACTTGCCGCGCTGCTGCTCAGGCGCGATCAGACCGGCTTCCAACGCGGCCCGCTTGCCTGGTTCACCCACTTCATGGAACGCACCCGCGACGGCTATGGTCATCTGGTGGGGCTGACCGTCAGACACTGGTATATCCCGCTTGCCGGCATTGTCGCCTGCTTCGCCGGCGCCTATCTGCTGTTTACCAATCTGCCGGCAACCTTTCTCCCCGACGAGGATCAGGGCGCGCTGTTTGTCGATATTCAGCTGCCCAGCGCCGCATCGCTCGAACGCACCAATCGCATTGTCGAGGATGTGCGCAAAGTGCTGAGCGAGACTGCCGGCGTTGCAGACGTCATCACCGTCTCAGGCTTCAGCATCCTGCAATCCACCAGCACGCCCAATGGTGCCATGGCGGTGGCAGCGCTTGCCCCCTGGGACGATCGCGAGACCCAGGCCCTGCAGCTCAACAGCATTATTGCGGCGCTGCGTCGCCAGTTCATGCAGATCCCAGGGGCGAATGTCGCCGTGTTCGCGCCGCCGGCCATTGCCGGCATTGGTTCGGTGGGCGGGCTCGATTTCCGCCTGCAGGCCCTGCAAGGTCAGTCCCCCGAGGAGATCGCACAGGTCACCACTGCTTTGCTGGGCTATTTCAACCGGCAAGCGCCAATCGGTGGCGCAGCGACCACCTTCAATGCCAATGTGCCACAAATCTATGTCGATGTGGACCGGGCCCGCGCCGAGGCGCTTGGCCTGAGCGTGTCCGACATCTATGCCACCATTGGCGCCAATTTCGGTTCCCGCTACGTCAATGATTTCACCCTCAATGGTCGGGTGTTCCAGGTCAATCTGCAGGCGGATTCCGACTTTCGCGCCCATGCAGAAGATATCCTCAAACTCCATGTCAGAAATCGCACCGGAACGCTTGTCCCCTTGCGCGGCGTGGTGTCCCTGACGACCGTGCTGGCACCCTTCGTCATCACACGATACAATCTCTCCGTCTCCGCCCAGATCAATGCCGTGCCTGCCCCCGCCGCCAGCAGTGGCGAAGCGATGAGCGCGATGGCGGATGTTGCGGCCACCGCGCTTCCCGACGGTTACGGCTATGAATGGTCGGGCTTGTCGTTTCAGGAAAACCGTAGCAGTGGTCAGGAGGCCCTGGTCTTTGCGCTGGCTTTCCTGTTCGCCTATCTGTTTCTGGTGGCGCAATATGAAAGCTGGAGCCTGCCGCTGGTGGTCATAGTATCCCTGGGGGCAGCGCTGCTGGGTGCGGTCGCAGCCCTCAGCCTGTTTGGACTGCAAAACAGCCTCTATGTCCAGATCGCGCTGGTGTTGCTGATCGGTCTTGCTGCCAAGAATGCTATTCTGATCGTGGAATTCGCCAAGGAGAAGCGCGAGGCCGGTTCAAGCGCCCGCGATGCGGCGCGTCTGGGCGCCGAACAGCGCTTTCGTGCAGTGATGATGACTGCCGTCTCCTTCATCCTTGGTATTCTGCCACTCGTTCTGTCCTCAGGCGCCGGCGCCGGTGCGCGCCAGGCGGTCGGTGTCACGATTTTCGGGGGGATGGTCGCCGCAACCACCATCGGCCTGCTGCTGACACCCGGCATCTATTTCATGGTGCAGTGGCTGAGCGAAAGGATGAGCCGGAGCAGCGACAAAGAGCGGCAATAAACTGGGCCCTGACAGCCACGCAAACATCATGCGGATGCGAGAGGGCGGTCCCGGTTTAAAGCGACCGCTAAAAGGCTGCGCTTGTGATGCAGTCGCGCGATCCGGGGCGGCGTTGGCGCGTGGCGAAGCGGCCCTGATCAAGCCGCTCCGCCAATCGCTTCAGGCAGAGGACATTGCAGCCCTTGGTTTCGGCAGCATTTTTAGGCGGGTCATTTCTGTGTCGGTATCGTGGTCTCAATGCTCGCAGTCGTCTGCGGCTTTTCCATCTTTGTCGATTGCGCGCTGTGGCCCGGGCAGTCCGCCATCGCAAATGTCACGGACAAAACGAGCGCTGCTGTCGTCAAGAAAGCGAGTTTCATAGCTGTCTCCTGGCTTCGGTTTGGTGCATTGACCGGGTCATCCTAGCAGTTTTCGCACGGCGAGTCTCATCACGTCTCACCGCTGCGGCCCCGCATCGACAAGACCACAGCGCGCGGCTGCGCTCAATCCTTTAGAAAATGAATATGCGGGCGCTGCGAATGGGCCGAGATCTCCACCCGCGCATCGACATGAAACACGTCCTTTAGAAGCTGCTGTTGGATCACCTCTTCGGCTGTGCCATAGGCCACAATCCTGCCTGCCTGCATCACCATCAATGCATCACAGAACATGGCCGCATGATTGAGGTCGTGCAAGGCGATGATGCTGGTGATCGGCAGGCTGGAAATCAGTTTCAAGAGGCTCATCTGGTGCTGAATATCAAGATGATTGGTGGGCTCGTCAAGAATGAGTTCCTGGGGCTGCTGCGCCAAAGCCCGCGCGATATGCGCGCGCTGTTTCTCGCCCCCCGACAGGCTCTGCCAATAATCCTGCCGCTTGGCCTGCATGCCGGTGCGTTCAAGCGCATCCTCGACCGCATTTTCATCATGCCCCGTCCAGCCTGAAAACATCGACCTGTGCGCAAAACGGCCAAGCCTGACCACGTCGAGCACCTTCAGATTGGCATTGGTGGTAGCATGTTGCTCGACAAAGGCCACGCGTTGCGCGAGCTTGCGCCGGGATATCTTGTTTAGATCAGCCGCATCCAACAGCACGCGGCCACGCGTCGGGCGCCTCAGCCCGGCAAGCAGCCGCAGCAAGGATGTCTTGCCGGAGCCATTGGGTCCCAGAAGCCCAAGCATCTGGCCAGGCTTTGCCGAAAATGACACGCCATCCAGCACAGTCTTGCCGCCTATTGTCCAGCTGATATTTTCCGCCTTGATCGTCATGATGCGCGCTGAAACCGGTAAAGAATGATCGAAAAGAACGGCACGCCAACCAGCGCAGTCACCACCCCGATCGGGAGAACCTGCTGCGGAACCAGGGCGCGCGATGCAATATCGGCCAGCACCATGAAAATCGCTCCGCCGATCGCGCAGGCCGGCAACAAGCGGATATGCAGCGGCCCGACCAGAAAACGCGCCGCATGCGGGACAACCAGTCCAACAAAGCCAATGGAGCCGACCATGCTGACAATTGTCGCTGTCATCATCGCGGTCAGCGCAAACAATACAATGCGGGCGCGGCCAACATTCACGCCCAGCGATGCGGCGGCTTCGTCGCCAAAGGCAAAGGCGTCGAGCACCTGTGCATAAAACAGACAGATCAGCAGTCCCAGGGCAATCACCACAGCCACCAGCAGGAATTCTGGCCAGCGCACCCCACCAAAGCTGCCGAGCAGCCAGAACATCACATCGCGTGCCTGCTGGGCATTGCCGGATGTGGTGACAATATAGGAGGTCGCGGCGTTGAAAAGCTGCGAGGCAGCGACGCCTGCGAGAATGGTGCGATCAGCGCCGCCGCGCGTGCCATTGGAGAGAAGGGCAACAAACAAGAAAGCCAGAAACGCGCCGGCAAACGCGCCCGCTGACAGCGAGACCGCACCCGCCCCAAGACCCAGGATCACCACGGCGACCGCGCCGGTGGAAGCACCCGCCGAAATGCCAAGCACATAGGGTTCAGCCAGGGGATTGCGCAACAAGGACTGCATGATCGCACCCGACAGGGCGAGACCCGCACCACAGAAGGCAGCAACAAGAGCCCGGCTCAGACGATAGTCCCAGATGACGGTCTCATGAATGCGGTTGAGTTCAACCCCGGTCCAGCCGAGCCGATTGGTGACAGCAAAAAACGTGGTGGAAAGCGGGATTGGCAGATCGCCAATCCCCGTGCTGATGCCCACGACCAGAAGGATTGCCAACAGCGATAGCAGCAGCATGAACGCGCTCATCACGCCTGTCCCGATAGACTGGCGGCGCACCATCACTGAAGCAGGCCGAGCGCTTTGAGCTGTTCGGCGACCTGCTCTGCGCCATAAAGTGTGCGGATCGTCGGGTTCATCGCCTGTCCGTCCATAACCACAATGGCCCGGTTCCTGACTGCTGGCATTTCCTTGACCGCTGGGTCGGAATTCAAGAATGCGATTTTGGCTTCCGGCTTGTCGAGTTCCCAGCGATTGCGGTCCAGATTGGCAACGACGATGACATCGGGATTGGCCGCAATGATGCTTTCCCAGCCAAGCGTTGGCCATTCGGCCTTGGACTTGATGGCATTTTCACCACCCAAAACGTCAGCAATGTAACTGGATGCGCCATTGCCGCCACCCAGATAGGCGTCAGCGGAAGGCGACTGGCTGGAGAACCAGAATACATAACCAAGCTTCTTGCCGCCCGTTGCAACACGGCTCCGCAAAGCGGTTTCACGCGCCTTGAGATCGGCGATCAGCGCCTGACCGCGATCGGTCACATCAAAAATCTGCGATAGCTCGTCAATCTCCTGATACAGAAGATCCATGCTCCATAATTGATCGCGGCTGCCATATTCATCCTTGACCTCAATGGTGCTCAAACAAGTGCTTGGCGATAGATAGGTCGGGACACCAACCTTGTCGAAATCCTCGCGTTTGGCGACTTTGCTGCTCGGTCCCACCAGGCTTGGCAATGCTGCAGCAACAAAATCCGGGTCCTGCGCAAGCAGCGCTTCAAAGGTCGGAAACTCGACGGTCAGCAGCTTGACTTTCGCATTGGCAGCCGCAAGCTCAGGCAGAACCTTGCTCGGCCAGAATGCGGTGCCCGCCATCCGGTCCTCAAGACCAAGCAGGAGCAGGATTTCGGCGCTGTTCTGTCCAAGCCCGATCGCCCGCTGTGGTGCCTTGTCGAAGGTAACCTTGGCACCGCAATTCTCAAGCACCAGCGGATAATGCGTCGACGCCGCCACAGCAAGATCGACGGGGAATGCCAGCAGCGCCGAAAAACATGCGGCGGCCAGAAGAGACTTGATGGTGATCACGGGGGGAGATCCTCGGTTTCCTGCGGGGCTTATCAAGGCCTGTTGGGCCCGGATTTGCTATAATCCGAATGCATGTCGCAAAACAAGATCGAAGAACTCATATTATTGGCTTTTTCGGCGGCCAAACGCTCATGCGTTATTGCGCTTCACACCGCTGCGGCAGCCTGCGGTGAAGAAACCGCCTAGTCGGGACAATAAAGCCGGGCGCCGTCATCTTTTGCAAACAGCACGCAGGGCCCCTGCGACCCGCGCGGATCATAAGCAAAGCCCTTGCCGGTCAGGGCATGGGTGATGTCACGGATACCGGCAAGCCCATAAAGATGGTCATGCAATTCCAGAAAAACCCGCTCAATGCCCGGCAGATCGGCATTGGAAAGCAGATCACGCTCTGCCCCCTCAATGTCCATGACCAGAACGTTGATGGCGTGCGCGGTGATGAAATCATCAATATTGGCGGATGGCAGTTCCATGCGGCTCTGATAGGGGCCTTGGGCTTCATCCATCGAAGACATCCACAGATCCTGCCTGACATAAAAGACATGCGAGCGCGGCTGGCCAGCCGTGAGAATCCCTTGAGTCAAGACAACATTGTGAATTTCATTGGCAACAATCACCCGCTCGGCAAGGGCTGCGGTGGCCGGGTTCGCCTCAAACGCCCAGACGGTGACATCGGGAATGCTGGCGATGGTTGCGGTGATAATGCCGATGCCCGCGCCGAGTTCCAGCACCCGGTCGCCGGGTTTGACCGCCCTGAAGACCGATCGTGCCTCCTTGGCCTCATAAGACTGGTTCTCGAGAGCCTGCCAGATGATCGGAGAAACCTCTTCCGAGGTGATCGGCACACGAATGCCATGTACGTTCAACACGTCTTTGCCCGGTTTCCCTGCGTCATGACGCAGTCGAGTTTGCGATGGCACCTGACCTAGCTGATTTGCAAGGCTACCGCCAGCGCTAAGCGATGCAACCAACAGCAAGGATCAGATCGCCGCTTTCAGATCGTAGCGATCCTTTTGATGAACATCGCGGAGCTCCGATGCCGGTACCGGCTTGCCGATCAGATAACCCTGGACCTGATCACAACCCAGCCGCTTGAGACATTCAAACTGTTCTTCCGTCTCGATCCCTTCGGCGATGGTTGTCATTTTGAGACTGCGACCAACGCCGGTCACAAGTTCAACAATCGCCAGTGCATCAAGGCGCGTCGTGACATCGCGGACAAAGGACCGATCAATCTTGATCTTGTCGAACGGAAAGCCGCTCAGACTCCCCAGAGAGGAGTAGCCGGTGCCGAAATCATCCATGGCAATCTGGATGCTGAGCGCCTTCAATTGCCGCAATGTATTTAGCGTCTGCTCGTTCTTGTCCAGCAAGACGGATTCCGTGATCTCCAGTTCCAGCCGCTCGGCGTCCAGACCGCTTTGCTCAAGCGCCTCGGTTACCGCCTCAATCAGGCCGGGGTTGCGAAACTGGACCGGCGATAGATTGACAGCAATCTTCAAGGGTCTGGTCCATCTCACCGCTTCCAGGCAGGCAGTCTTGAGCACCCAGTCGCCCAGTGAATTGATGAAGCCAATCCGCTCGGCAACCGGGATGAACTCCATCGGGGACACTGCGCCACGCACCGGATGGTTCCAGCGCACCAGCGCTTCATAGCCACAGATCTCTCTGGTGTCTGTCCGGGCCTGGGGTTGATAGAAAACGGTCATCTCGCCGTTGAGCAACGCCTTTTGAAGATCGGCCTCAAACGACTTCTTGTCGCGCAGCCGCGTTTGCATTTGCGACCGGAAAAGACTGGCATGGCCCGGCCCCAGCGCCTTGGCTTCATAAAGCGCCAGATCGGCATGCTTGAACAATTCCTCTGTATTCGGCTCACCCTGCGAGATCGCAACGCCAACGCAGGTACCAATCTTGATTTCCAGCTCGCCGATCAGATAGGGGCGGCTGATGGCCTCCATCAAATCTGAGGCAAGTGCGAGCGCGTCCGCTTCGGCAATGCCGGTGGTCAGAAGCGCAAACTCATCGCCGCCCAGTCGGCAGACCACGTCGCCATCCCTGCCAATCTTTGCCAATCGACTGGCAACCGCCTGCAGCAAGGCATCGCCGACATCATGGCCGAGTGTGTCGTTGACATCCTTGAAACCGTCGAGATCAAGAAGCAGGATGATCGCCGATTGCAGGCCACTTTGCGCTGCGCGCAACCGTTCTTCCAGATCCTGACGAAACAGCACACGATTGGGCAAACCCGTCAGCGCATCGTGATGGGCATCATGTTCAAGGCGATAATTCTGCGACTGCAGCTCGCCGGTCGCTTCCTGAAGGTCATTGGTCAGCCGCTGCATCTTGCCATGTGCGCGATCCAGCAGCTTGTTATGGCGCAACAACAGCAGAACCAGCACAACACCACACAGGATCAGCCCGGCTGCAAGGCCTGTATAGATGAGATGCAGCTGCCGTACTTCTGCCTGGGCGGTGTCGATTAGGCCGACATCATATTCGACCGCTGCTGACGCAAGCGCTGTCATCGGGCCGTCAAGCATGGCCATCGCCTGCAATTGCTGGCGCAGGCTCTCGTCATTCAACTGGTCAAAACCTGCGTCGAGACGATGCAGGATGTCGCTGAGTTTGAGAAAGAGTGCGCGACGTTGCGTGTCGTCCTGAATGAACGCACGCAGGTTGCCCTGCTGCAGCAATTCAAGGCGCCCCAGCATGATGTCAAGACGCAGACGCGCCTCTTCGCGACGATCGTCGCTTGGATCAAGCGCATAGGCCGAAAGCACATGCTCCAGCCGCATATATTCCGATACGGTCTGACCGATCGACCAGGAATCATTGTAGCGCGAGAATTTCTGAAGCGCAGTCTGTCGCTCGGCAATGACATAGGCAATATAAGCCGTTGCCAGCACGAAACAGAATATAATTACGCCCAGAATACGTCTCACATTTTGCCTCTATTCAACGATGAGCTTGGCAACCTGCCAGGCAGAGCGCGTGTAGTAGGTCTGACTCTGGAGCTGCGGGTCGCTGTCATATGGGTAAATGATGAACAGGGGGCCCTTGTCACGAACCGCCATGTAATTGCCGTCGCGCTTCATCGCCAGGATCACCTTGAACTTCTTGAAATCCTCCATCGGCAACGAACTGACATAGTCGTTCAACGCCACCGCTGTCACCTTCGTTCCCTTGGCGCCGACCAAACGCATCAGCTTGTCGATGGATACGCCCTCAAAGCGCACGCGACCATCATACCAGGGATTGGCCGTCTCAACGGTTTCGAGGCCGAGCGCCTCCAGCATGTCGCGGTCAAACTGGGCTGTATCGCCGACATTGGTATTGGCTATCTTGCCCGATATCACCAGAATGGGTTTTGCTACAGGATGGCCAAGCGGTTCAGCCTGGGCGCCGCCATTCGACAACAGCGACAAACACAAGCAAAGCGACAAGCAAAGGGATAGGCTAAAAAAGGATCGAATGAGTTTCATCGCATTTCTCCATGATAGTTAAGATCAGTAAAGAGAATTGCCTAAATCAAAGTGAAGATGGCACAATTTATCTATATATTCACGTGCTTATATAATTTGGTCGCGCACTATTTCCAGTTTGTGCACAAGTCAGGCCTCGTCGCGCAGCGCAATCCATTTGCCGTTGCCCGCGGTGCGGGTGTAAAGCCGCTTTCTACAATCAAGATCCATTGATCGCATTGTGATCGAATCTGCATTCGAAACCATGCAACGGGCCGAGCAGCAGCTTCGCCTGTCCCAAGTGATCGTTGCAAAATGGGGCGGCAAGGCTGCGATCAGGCCAGATTGCCCTAGAGGCTTTTTGGGGCAGCAGGCGAGAATGTGCGGGATGGTTGACAATCAACCTACTAGAAGGTAGATTAGCGCATGACCACGTTTTCAACCACTGCCGATGATATTCTTGCCTGTGCGAAAAGCCTCCTTCTCAAGGGCGGCTATAATGGATTCAGCTATGCCGATATCGCCGCCGTTGTGCTGATCCGCAAGGCAAGCATTCACCACCATTTCCCCAGCAAGGTCGATCTCGTCACCGCTCTCATCCAACGACACCATACCGAAACAAAGGCGGGATTTGCGCATCTTGAAGCGACGATCCCCGAGCCCGCCGGGCAATTGCGCGCCTATAGTCATTATTGGCGCGACTGTATCGAGGGTGGCGAAACCCCGTTCTGTGTCTGTGCGTTGCTGGCGAGCGAATTGCCGGTTCTGCCTGAGCCGCTGACTGCCGAGATCAAGGCCTATTTCAAGTCTCTGTCGCGCTGGTTGGCAGCCGTGCTCGAACGCGGGCAGGCGGATGGCTCGATCCGATTAAAGCATGCGCCGCAAATCGAGGCTGAAACCTTCATGGCTGGCATACATGGCGCCATGCTCTCGGCACGCGCCTATGGCGATCCGGCCATGTTTTCGAAAATTACCGAACCGCTTTTGCAACGCCTGACCGCGCGCTGACCGCACGGGCGTGATGCGGCGCCAGTCTCATCCAAAAATCTACCTTCTAGTAGGTATACCTGTTGATCAAGCCGCTTGTTTTCTGGAGTTTTGACATGTTTGGCATTTCCCCCTTAGGGTGGGTGCTCACGCTCGGTAGCCTCCCGGCAATCCCGCTCGCCCTTTACATGTTCCTGCGCTACGGGCGGATTGTGTCTGCGTCGCGGGCCGGCAGGCTCTATCTGCTGTTCATGCTGATTGGCGCATTGACGACCTTTCTCGTCGCGCGACAAACGGTGAGCGTTGTCATTGGCGGCGTGACGCTCGCAGTGCTGATCGCCGGCTATAGCGTCGGCCGCCTCAGCGTCTTGCGCGCTGCTTCGACCTATATTGAACTGCTGCTCAGCCTGTCAGCCTTTCTGCTGATGGTGCCGACGGTCAGCGAGATCCTGCGCCGTGTTCCCGACGGTCACCCGCTCGTCACCGAGCTGAATTCGCCGTTGTTGCTGGGCGCGCAGGCTGGCTTGCTAATTGTTCTGATCCTGGGCGTAACGCTGCAATTCGTCGCTCTCGCCCGGCGCAAGGGCCCGTCACTTTAAATGCGGCCGATTGAGCCATCAAACCCGCCTGCTGACGCGCCGCGTCATGGCGCAAAACCGCAGCGGCTTGCCTCGTCTCCTAGCCGTCCTGGCGCTCCAGATAGGGCAGGTCATAAGGCTCGATCGTGCCGGCAATGGTTTGAACGCGCAGCATCGCGCGTTCATGCGAAATCTGCAGATGATCAACCAGTGCCGCCTGTGCGCCGTTGAGATCACCCGATTGCAATGCGGCCACGATCGCGAGATGCTCGGGCAGAAATGGCTCTGTCGCAAACAGTCCTGACGTCCACTGATAGAGGAAGTGGTGGGCGACCAACAAGGTCTGTGGCAGTCGCACCGCTTCCAAAAGCGCCTGGTTGTCACAATATCCAAGCAGCTCGACATGAAGCTGCTGTTCCAGTGCGTCGAGCGTTGCCGCGCTCACCTGCGCAGCGAGCACGGCCGCGTCAAGATTGGCGCGCAGCCTGATCAGCAGATCTTCAGGCAGGCGCGGAAGCGCCTTTTCGAGCGCCAGCGGCTCAAGAACCCAACGAAGCTCGAAAAGATCATGCAGGCGCTTGTCCGTCAGTGCTGGCGCAAGCCAGCGGCCGCCTTCCGCCTTGTCGATGATACCCCGCTGCTGCAAGCGTGCGACCACGTCACGCGCGACCGTGCGACTGACACCATAATGTTTGGCCAGCGCCAGCTCATTGACCCGCCAGCTGGCAATCGACGTGCGGGCAAAGATCTCCCGCTCAATCTCACTATAGATGCGTTGCCAGCTCGGCAGGAACTGAATGGGGCCGCGCTTGGCCACCGCACCCTCATTTGAGCCTTTCACGTCCGCCGATGCTGCCACCACATAGCCACGGCGACCCTGCTCCTTTGCGAGCAGGCCCTGCGCTGCAAGTTCGACAAGTGCCTGGCGCGCGGGCGCGCGACTGATGCCGAAATGCTCAGCCACCCAGGTCTCGGACAAGCGCTGGCCTTCGACCAGACCACCATTGGCGATGTCGAGCGCAAGTCTGTCGCGCGCACTCTGATAAAGCCTGGGTGCTGCACCCCGCATCACAATGTCCTTCCACTGATCGGCCGCATTGCTCTCGCTATCCGCGACTGCGCAGATGAATAGGCCGGCCCACAACCGGTTTCAGATCCAGAAAGACCACGTTCAACGCATTGAGTAAAGTGGCCTTTCGCATTCTTGCCGTGCCCAATCGCTGAGGACGGAGCACGACAAGAGGTGATCCTGCATGGCCGCTGAGCGCCAGGAATTTTCATGGCGGACTGCGTTGACAGAGATTATTGTATAGTGCATGCATAAGACATTATGAGCTGGAGGAGTATCATAATGCAGCAGTCTGATCATGAGGCCGCCTTTTCACTCAGCGCGCTTGAGCGATTTTGCACGGAAGTTCTCACCGCCTGTGGCGCTGATGATGCGACCGCAGATGCCGCAACCCGCGCCATGATGCACGGCACCCGCCTTGGCGTGGACAGTCACGGTGTGCGTCTTTTGTCGCATTATGTCACCGCACTGCTCGGCGGCCGCATTAACAAGACACCAAGCCTTCGGGCGGTCCGCAGTTTCGGAGCCATCGAAACGCTCGATGCCGATCATGCCCATGGCGCTCTTGCGACTTTTACCGCGATGGCGCGGGCCACCGCGCTTGCCGATCAGTTTGGTATCGGTGCTGTCGCTATTCAGAACAGCTCGCATTTCGCCGCCGCCGGCGCCTATGCGCTTGAGGCCGCGCGTCAAGGTTATATTGGCATTGCGGTCTGCAATTCCGACAGCTTCGTGCGCCTGCATGACGGCGCCATGCGTTTTCATGGCACCAACCCTATCGCGGTCGGCGTTCCCACCACCGGACCCCAGCCGTGGCTGCTCGATATGGCCACAAGTTCAATCCCCTATAACCGCGTCATGCTCTATCAGAGCCTCGGCGTGCCGCTGCCACAAGGCGTGGCCTCCGATGCGGATGGCGTTGACACGCTTGAGGGAAAGAAGGCCGCAATGCTGGCACCAATGGGTGGTGAATTCGGCTTCAAGGGGGCAGCGTTGGCAGGGCTTGCAGAAATTCTCAGTGCCGTTCTCACCGGGATGACATTGAGTTTCGATATCGCGCCGATGGGCGGGCCGGATTTTTCCACTCCGCGCAAAATGGGGGCCTTTGTCCTTGCGCTCAAGCCGGACGCCTTTATCGACCCTGCGCTGTTTGACGCCGGCATGACCCGCTATCTTGACACGCTGCGCACGTCGCCGGCCCGACAGTCCTGCACTGTCATGGCGCCCGGCGATCGCGAATGGCAGGTGGCAAAGCAGCGTGATGCGCACGGTGTGAAGATTGATCCGGTGACGATGCAATCATTTGCCGATCTCGCTGCACGCTTTCACGTCGCCCCGCCTGCGCCGATTGAACAATCGGGCTGATCAGCACCATTGCCCCTCAGAGACGAGCGAAGATACATCCCGGGAGGAAATTGGGAATGGACACTTCAAAAAAGGCGCCATCTGGTGCCACACGCTTCCGTTATTTCATTCTTTTCATGTGTTTCATCGGTATTGCGATCAATTACCTTGACCGCGCCAATATGAGCGTTGCTCTGCCTTTCATCGATCAGGAACTCGGCCTCAACCTCACCAATACCCAAAAGGGTCTGATCCTGGGTGCGTTTTTCTGGGCCTATGACGGCATGATGCTGTTTGCTGGCTGGATCACCGACAAGCTGGGCGCGCGCAAAAGCTTTTCACTTGCCGCAGTCTGGTGGTCGGTCTTCACCGCGCTGACGCCGCTTGCCAACAGCTTCTGGAGCTTTTTTACCGTTCGCTTCTTTCTTGGCGCCGGCGAGGCACCGGCCTATCCCGCAGCAACCAAAGCGGCATCGCGCTGGTTTCCCAGAAACGAACGCGCCTTTGCAACTGCTGTCATTGATTCCGGCTCGCGCGTCGGGACTGTCCTGGCATTGCCCATTGTCACCTCGATCATCGCCTTTGCGACATGGCATTATTCCTTTATCATCTTGGGCGCCATCGGCATCGTCTGGGCGCTGCTATGGTATAAAACCTATCGGGATCCCAATGACCATCCACGCGCCAATGATCTCGAGCGTCAATATATCATCCAGAATGGCGCCCGTACCGATGACAATGACGATCTGGAAGCCCAAAAAATTCGCTGGATCGATCTGTTTCGCTACCGCACCGTCTGGGGAATGATGCTCGGCTTCTTCTGCCTGAACTTCGTCATCTATTTCTTCCTGACGTGGTTTCCGACCTATCTGAAGACCGCCCGTGGACTTAATCTCACCGAGCTCGGACTTTACGGCATGTTGCCCGGGCTTGCGGCGGTGGTCACCGCCTGGATCGCCGGCCTTCTGGCCGACCGGGCCATCCGCAGCGGCACCAATGTCACCACCGTGCGCAAGACGGTGATGGTCGGCGGCATGCTGGGCGGTGCAGCCATTCTGCCCGCCGCGATGGTTGAATCGCTCTACGCCGCGCTGTTCTTCCTCGCAGTCTCCTATAGCTCTCTGGCCATCGCCGCGACCGCGATCTGGTCGCTGCCGGCCGATGTTGCGCCAAGCTCGCACCATGTCGCATCGATTGGTGGCATTCAGAATTTTGCCTCCAATATCGCCGGGATCATCAGCCCGTTTCTGTTCGGATTCCTGCTCGATCAATTCGGGGGAAGCTACACACCCTCCTTTCTGATGGCTGCGATCATGGCGGTGGTTGGCGCGTTTTCCTATGCCTTTATCGTCGGCCGTGCCGAACCGCTTCCTGTGCTGCCGCCGCGGCATTAGAGCGCCGTGCGCCCTACCGGCGCCCAGACCTCGCCCTGCCAGATGCAATTTGCTGCATGATGCCTTAAGCTGATAGAAGTTTAAGGCATTATGCCGCGAGCCAGATCATCCATATCTCAGCCACTATGTTGCGGTTGAGCGGTTTCCTGTTCAAACAAATGCAGCGCCTTCACGCAATCCTCACGCCCCGTCTGGTCGCACTGCTTTTGCGATCAATTGTCAATTGAGGCGCCGTCAATCCTTCGTTCGCGCCAGGGATTTTGACCATTAAGCAACCATCCGATGCTCTGCTGCCAGAAGCCCATGCGATGACGGTCGTGAAAAAGATCAAAATGCCCGATACGGGCGCAGTGATAATCATCCGGCGAAATCATGATTAACTGCGCATCCGCAGCGCTATAATAGCTGAGCGCGCGACGGATTGCCCGCTGCGTGGCCAAGGGGTCATCGCTCACCGCCACGGCGAGAATGGGTGCACGGAAACTGCTCAGAGTATTGAGCACCTCACCGCGCAATGGCTCTGGATAGCTTCGCTCAAAACGGGATCGACGCAAACTCCATTCATTGGCAACGCCTTTGGGCAGATCTTCAAGCCAGCCCAGCCGCTTGCCAGGAAAATATCCGAACAATGCGGTGAGCGCCGGCATGACCACATGCCACTTGAAAAACAGCTGCAGTCTCTGGCTTCTCTGATAATCGCCCCACCACGCAAATTGCGCACCCACGGTCAGCATCCGGCTGACCAGGATATTGCTTGGCGCAAGACCAGGCAAAAACCCGCCAATGCTGTGACCGATCACCTGTGGAGAAAGCCCGCTTTGCTCATAGGTGAACCGCAGCACCGCCTCAAAATCCTTCTCGCCCCAGTCACGCCAGCAAATCTGACTGTGCCTGAGGCTTGCCGGCCGCGACGCACCGATCCCGCGGTAATCATAGGTCAGCACCTCAAAGCCGTGCTTTGAGAGAAATTGCGCATAGCGATGATAATAGGATGCGCGGACACCCGTTGCCGGATTGATGATGATGACGCCGTGTTGTCGAAGACCCGGCGCGGCCCATCGATGTCCGTGTAACCGGACACCGTCAACACAATCGATCACGATGCTTTCTGCTGGTCGCTCCATCACGCCTGCCGCTTTGCTGTTCGGGTTCAGACGCGAGAATGACGACTATTCCACCTTGAGTATATTCACTAGGCGGTATACATGATGTCGATGGCTTTAGACAGTGTATCCACACGCGACCGTATCATTGAGGCGGCATCCCGGCTCTTTCACCAGCAGGGCATCAGGGCGGCAAGCGTTGATCTCATCGCCGAACGCGCCGGCCTTACCAAGCGTAGCCTCTATTATCATTTCCGCAGCAAGGATGATCTGATCGCCGCCTGTCTAGAAGCGCGCGACGCGCCAAATCTTTCAATCCTCAAACAATGGTATGCCCGCAGCCCCGGGGATGTGGCCCAAAAGGTCAATGGCATTTTCTTGGGTCTCGCACGCGCCGCGCGCCGCAAAGACTGGCAAGGCTGTGGGTTTCTGCGCAGTGCGGTCGAACTTGTCGAGTTCCCGGGCCATCCGGCCCTGGTTGCGGGAAGGGCGCATAAGAAGCGGGTTGAAGACTGGTTGTGTTGCCTTTTCGCAGAGGGGCAAGACATTGTCGATGCGCGCAGGCTCGCAGCTCAGATCATGCTCTTGCTTGACGGCGCCTTTGCCACCGTACTTCTTCATCGCGAACCGGCTTATTTCGAGACGGCCGGGCTTGCTGCCATGACACTGATCCGCAACGCCAACAGCTGACTGCGGCCCATTTCAGAAACGCCACTCACTGAGGGCCGGGCGCAACGGTCGGGGCCATCACCTCGGTCCAGTCGTCAATGAAACGCTTGCGCTGTGCGCCGTCCTGGGTTGCAAGCAGAGCAGGGCCAATCCGCACCAGCCGTCCCACCCCGCTTTCGATCAGCGATGGTGGTCCATCCACGCCTGAAGGCAGGCTGCCATCACGCGAAAAGAAAAACGCTTGCTCACGCGCCACCCTCCGCCCGCGCTCGGACAGCAGATAATCGAGAAAACGCGCGGCCAGCGCCGCCTGACCGGCCTGTTTTGGAATAAAGGCCGCGCGACTTAGAACCAGCGTATAATCGCGCGGCAGAACGATTTTGAGCTTGGGATTGCGCAGGCTTGCCGCATAGGCATAGGATCCGATGATATTATAGCCGATATAGATCTTGCGCTCGTCCAGATCGCTCAGGATCGAGTTGTTGCAGCACCGCAATTGCGTGTCCACACGGCTCATACTCTCCAGCAAGCGCCCATAGGCGGTCGAATTCTGCTCCGCGTCAAGAAAGGCCAGCAAATAGCCAACACCCGATTCCCGCAGGTCGTAGGTGGCGACATGACGGCGGTAGAATTCCTGTTTGCGCCGCAACAGATCCGCGAGTTCAGCCCGGGTATGCGGCACCTCCTCCGGATCCACGTAATCGCTGTGATAGACAATCACCGATGGCTCGAAGGTGAAGCCATAGACCTCGTTGCGCCAGTTATTGGCATGATTTTCAGCGCCGCGCGTCTGCGCCGAGACATGGGCCAGAGCGCAGCCGTCATTGGCAAGCTTCACCATCTGATCCACCGAAGAAGACAACAGTAAATCACCGAAATTGCGGCCTTCACGACAGGCGCTATCTGCCTCCCGATACAGCTCATTGGTGACAAAGTCGGTATAGTCGATCGCGACATGCGGCTCGCTGACCTGAAAATCGCGCAACAACGGCTTGAGCGCCGAGGTGTCGGCCGCGCCATGGATCACCAGGCGGGCGATTTCCGTATCAAGCGACGGAAAATGGGTGGTCGTTCCTTCATCCGACTGGGCCTGCGCATAGCTTGCCAGTCCTGAAAGCAAAAAGGCAAAGAAATAAAGTCTCACCGTCCATCCTCCCCTGCGCGCGGCAAATCGAGGATCACCGTGAAGCCGGTCTCGCCCTTCTCGCGAAAGCGGATGATCCCGTCATGGGCCGATGCAACCTCCGCCGCGATGGCAAAGCCAAGCCCCGAGGCCGCGCCTGCCTTGGGCGATGCTGCGTTGAACCGGCGTACCATCTGATCCCAGTTTGCGGGCGCAATGCCCGGTCCGTCATCCTCAACCTCAACACAGATCCGCCCATCAACGCGCTGCACGCGCACTTCCAGCCGCGAGATCGCGCCGTGGCTAAGCGCATTGTTGATAATATTGGCGATGGCTTCGCGCAGGCTGACAGGATCCCCTTTGACCATCAGCCCGGTCTCGCCAGCCTCAAATGATATCACCATGTCGGGGTCGATTGTCAGCGGGACCGCATGGTGAAACGCCGCGCGGCTCACCTCTACCAGATTGATGACTTCCAGCTGCACCACCCCTGCACGATGAATGACCATGGCATGGCTGAGCAACTGGTTGGTCAATTGTGCCAATTCGCCTGTTCTGCGCTTGATGCGCCGTGTGCGTTCGCGATCAGCTTCACTCATGGCATCGGCATCCAGCATATCGACCTGGGCGGCAAGTGCCGTCAAGGGTGTGCGGATCTGATGGGCGGCATCGGCAATGAATTGCTGTAGTCGCACCACCCGCAGATCCAGCCGTGTCATGAAGGAATTGATCGCACCGACAAAAGGCCGCAATTCATCGGGTGCTGGTGTCTGCATCGGCGTCAGATCCTCCGGATTGCGTTGCCGGAGCGCATCGGCAAGGCTGGTGACGGGCCGCAGCGCATAGCGCACTGCAAGGAATGTCCCGGCAAGTCCGAGCACAACCATCACGCCGACAATCAGCATTGCGCCTTGTGTGACTTCCGCCGCAAGAGCACGCCGCGCCTCGGTGGTTTGCGCCAGCACCACATAGACCCAGCCCGCCTCGGCCTGATCGGCCAGCGCCCGCGCGACCGTGATCATCCGCACCTCGGCCCCGCGATAGATTTCTGTCGCAAGTTTCGGCGCACGCCGCGCGGCACCAAGATCATCATGGATATTCAAATCCGGATACCCGCTCACAACCGCGCCATCGGGCCCGACAATGCGATAAAAAATCCTGTCTCTTTCCGCAAATCCCAATAGTTCAAAGGCAGAGGAAGGCAGATTGACGATCAACTGGCCGTCAATCTGCGTGACCCCCTCGGCAATCTGCATGGCAGCCCCCTGCAGCAGCTGGTCATAGGTCTTGTTGGAAGCCGTCTGGCCGTAAAACCAGGCCGCGGTGATCAGAAGGCTCGCCCCGATCACCAGAACAAGGCCAACCCGGATAAACAGCCGCGAGAACAGCGAGGGTTCATGCGCTTTCATCGATCACCAATTGATAGCCCATCCCGCGTTGCGTCATGATCGATACGCCCGATCCCTCGATCTTCTTGCGAATTCTGCTGATGTAGAGTTCAACCGCATTGTGATTGACCCCTTCATCGAAGCCAAACAGCGTGTCCATCAGCTCATCCTTGCTGAAAAGCCTGCCGGGCCGGCTGGCAAAAACCTCCAGAATGGCGATTTCACGGCGCTTGAGCTGCACCTCGCGATTGCCGATCCGCACATTGCGGCTGTGCCGGTCGAGCTGAAGATTGCCGCAGACGATGATATTGGTGGTCTCGCCGCTGTTGCGGCGCAACAAAACCCGGACCCGTGCCTCCAATTCGCGAAAGTCAAACGGTTTGACCAGATAATCATCGGCACCCAGATCAAGCGCGCTGACCCGATCCTCAATCTCCGAGCGCGCAGTGAGAACAAGAACCGGAACCGTCTTCTTGGCGGCGCGCAGCCGGCGCAGGATGTCAAAGCCGCCAAGCCCGGGGAGCATGACGTCAAGAATGATCAGATCGTAATCGGTGAAGTCGAGAATCTCGGCGGCAACGAGTCCGTCCGTCTCCCAATCGACTGAATGCCCCACCCGCACCAGCCGTTGATTGATTGCCTCCCCGACATCCCGTGTGTCTTCAACCAAAAGGATGCGCATTGCCGATAGATTGCATAGAAAATGTTTCCCGGCAACTAAAACCTAACAATTTATGACAGGTTCCTGACAGTTTCACCGTAGAATATATGTATTATGAAAGGCTATTCGTAGGAGTGAATGGCTTTTCTGTATCCTTGGGAGGATATCGATCAACTGAAAGCTTGAGTCTGCATTGTAAAATGCGGGAAGACTTTGTTGCGGACAGAAAAAATCGATAAGTATTGTAAACAACAAAGTATAGTTTTCTGTTTGACGCCAGTTCTTCCCGGGAAAACGGAATCACTTTGGGAGGACCTGCATTTTGAAACGCAATTTTTCTTATGGGCTTATCACCGGGGGCGCACTGATCCTGTCCGCCACGCCTGGCCTTACGGCGACAACCGAGCTTGTTGAAGCGGCGCGCAAGGAAGGATCGGTGACCATCTATTCTGCCACCGACCAGGCCCAGGCCCAGGCGGCTCTCGACGCCTTTGCCAAAAAATATCCCGACATTCGCGTCGACTACAATGATATTGGCACCAATGGTGTCTATAACCGGGTGATCTCCGAGGCGGCGGCAGGGCAGGTAGGTGGAGACCTGTTCTGGACATCAGCGATGGACCAGGGCGTCAAACTCGCCGTCGACGGCTATCTCGCACCCTACCAATCAACAGAAACTGCCGCTCTGCCTGGTTGGGCCGTATATAAGGACGTCGTCTACGCAACCTCGATCGAACCGATCGGCATGATCTACAACAAGACCGCACTGAAAGAGGACAAGGTACCGCAAACCCGCCAGGAGCTGATCGATTTTATTGCCAGCGGTGATTATGATGGTCGCCTTGCGACCTTTGACCCGGAAAAATCCGGCGTCGGCTTTTTGATCCAGACCAATGATCTTGATCAGACACAGAATTTCTGGGACCTCACCAATGCTTTGGGAAAGGCCAAGGGCAAGTCCTATTCCTCGACCGGCTCGATGCGTGAAACCGTTGTTTCGGGTGAAAACGTCCTGGCCTATAATCTGATTGGCTCCTATGCTCTTGACTGGGTCAAGAGTGCGCCCAATCTCGGCGTGGCCTTTGGCAAGGATTATACGCCTGCCTTCTCCCGCGTGACCGGCCTGCTCAAGGATGCCCCGCACCCCAATGCCGGCAAGCTGTTCATCGATTTCCTGCTCTCGCAGGAAGGCCAGACAGCGCTTGCCTCCAAGGGCATGCCAGCGCTGCGCAAGGACGTGAATGAGGGCTATAATGTTGATAGCCTCAACACACTTGTCGGTGGCAATCTCAAGCCGATCGCGCTTGATGAAACCCTGCTCAATTTGATGGATCCGCAAAAGCGGATCAAGTTTCTCAGGCAATGGCGGGCTGCCCTGAAAGGCTGATAAGCCACCGCTCAGCAATCTGTCCGGCCGGCTGCACAGCACGGCAGTCACGCCGGACAGAACCGTCACGGTCACAGCCATCCCTGCTCGCGTCCCAAACCCGATTGCGTTCTGTCGCTGAGGGGAGGGCTGGGCAGCCTTCCCGTTCATCGCGCGTTTTCCCGGAGGTCAATCCATGCCGGCGGATAGTTATAGTCAAAATCTCACCCACGCCACCGCTCGAAACGGTCGGCAAAAGACATTGCGGGCGCCAGGCGAGGCGCTGGCGTTCCGACGGCTGGTTATCGGCCTGCTGACTTTGAGCGTCCTTACCCCGATCGCCCTGATCCTCTATCAGAGCTTTCTCGATGGCCCGTTCTTCAGCGCCAGTGCCACGATCGGGCTGAGTGCCTATCAATATATTCTCGTCGACCCGATGTTTTACGACGCTCTGTGGAACACGGTCATCATGGCTGTGGGCATGGTGGCGATCGCCGTCCCGCTGGGCGCCGCCCTCTCCTTCCTGCTGACCCGCACCGATGTACGGTTTCGCAAGGCTCTGGAGGTGATCGTGCTGGTGCCCATGTTCATCTCGGCACTGGTGCTGGCCTTTGGCTATACGGTGGCAATCGGCCCTTCCGGTTTCCTGTCGATCCTCGCACGAGACATTTTTGGCTTTGTGCCCTGGAATATCTATTCGCTGACCGGCATCGTCCTGGTCACCGGTCTCGCCCATGTCCCCCATGTCTATCTTTATGTTTCTGCAGCCATGCGCAACCTGCCATCGGATCTGGAAGAGGCGGCGCGCATCAGCGGCGCACCGATCTGGCGTGTGTGCTGCGATGTGACCGTGCCGATGGTGCTTCCGGCGCTGATCTTTGCCACCGCGCTTAATCTCCTGATCGGCTTCGAGATGTTCGGCGTTCCTCTGGTGCTGGGCGACCCCAGTGGCATCAATGTTCTCACAACCTATATCTACAAGCTCACCACCTTGTTCGGGGTGCCGACCTATCAGTTGATGGCTGTCGTCGTGGTGCTTCTCGTTCTGCTCACATTGCCGCTGGTCTGGTACCAGCGGCGCCTGTTGCGCCATAGTCGCCGCTATGCCGCGCTGGGTGGCAAGGGCGCGCGGACCACCGTGATGCGTCTTGGTCGCGCCGGCCAGATCGTCGCCCTCTCGCTGATCGGCTTCTGGTTGTTTCTGTCGGTGATCCTGCCGATCGGTGGCATTGTGCTTCGGGCATTTGTCGATGCCTGGGGGCAGGGCGTCAATCCCTTCGCACATCTGACCACCCGGCATTTCAACGCGCTGTTTGAAGTGCCAAGTCTTTATCGCGGCGTGTTCAACACCATCCTGCTCGCCGTGGTGGGGGGTGCGCTGGCGGTCGCTTTCTACCTGATCGTCGGTCTCGCGGGTCATCGCAATCGCGATGTCTCAAACACCGTTCTCGACTATATGATCCTGCTTCCCCGATCCATGCCAAGCCTGATCATCGGTCTGGCCTTCTTCTGGCTGTTTCTGTTCATTCCCTTCCTGGTCCCGCTTAGAACCACGCTGATAAGCCTGTTCATCGCCTATCTCATTGTCGGCCTTTCCTACGGCCTGCGTCTTCTCCAGGGCACCTTGATCCAGGTGAGCCCGGAGCTTGAGGAAGCAGCGCGTACCACGGGGGCGACAATCACCCAGACCTGGCGTGATGTGGTCATCCCCATCGTTCGTCCCGGACTGGTCGGGGCATGGGCGCTCATCATGATCGTGTTCCTGCGTGATTATGCCACCGGTATCTATCTGATGAGCGCCGGCACTGAAGTGATCGGATCGCTGATGGTCTCGATGATCCAGTCGGGCGCCATGGACACCATTGCCGCACTTGCCTTCGTGAGTATCGTCCTTACCGGCGCAGGCTTAGGCCTCGCCCTTCGTCTGGGAGCTAAAATCCATGACTGAACTGACTGTCCAAAATGTTCATAAATATCTCGGTGGCCTGCATATCCTCCAGGGCGCGTCCTTTACTGCCGAGCGCGGATCGATCGTGTCGCTGCTCGGTGCATCAGGCAGCGGCAAGACCACCCTGCTGCGCTGCATTGCTGGTCTCGAACAGCCGGAGCAGGGTCGCATCAGCATCGGTGGCAAACCGATGCTGGACGGAGCCAAGGGTCTGACCGTTGCCCCTGAAAACCGTAATATCGGTCTGGTGTTCCAGTCCTATGCGCTCTGGCCACACCGCACGGTGATGGAAAACGTCGCCTATGGTCTCAAGCTGCGCGGTATCAGCAAGGTCGAAGCCGGTAAGCGCGTTCAGGCGACCCTGGAGAAAATCGGCCTCGGTCATCTTGCCGAACGCTTTCCCGACCAGCTGTCCGGTGGCCAGCAGCAACGTGTCGCCATCTGTCGTGCGCTGGTCTATGAACCACGCGTATTGCTGATGGACGAACCGCTGTCCAATCTGGACGCGAAACTGCGCGAGGAAGCCCGCTACTGGATCCGCAAGCTTATCCTGGATCTCGAGATCTGTGGGGTTCTTGTCACCCATGATCAGTCGGAAGCGCTGGCCGCCTCCGACAATATCCTGTTGTTGCGCAATGGGGCGATTGTCCAGGAAGGCAGTCCGCAGGAAATCTATCAGCGGCCCAAAAGTTTTTATGCCGCGGATTTTCTTGGTGCAAACAATGTCGCGCATGGTGAAATTCGCGGCTCCGGTGAAACTGCTGCTATCCATGGCAGCGACTGGCAGCTCGAAGGCGTGATGATCGGACAATCAGATGAGGCGCGCGATAAGGCGGTCATTCGTGTCGAACAGATTGCTGTCCATGACAAGCCCGGCGCGGCGCGGCAGCCAATGCAGCTCGACGCCTGTCTCTATCTCGGCGACCGCTGGGAATATCGCCTGCGATCGGGCGACCTGGCAGCCAAGGCCTTCGGCGCCAGGGAATTGCCGGAAGGGCCGGTCTGGGTCGATATTCCGCGCGAGAGCGTGTGGCTGTTTGCCCGCGCATCGTGATCTCGACCGGGCCTGCGTGACCTGGCCGGCTTGAATGGGCCAGGTCGCGCCATGGCTCGCCGCGAAACCCAGCCGGCAGCCTTCCATATAGCCGCAGGCTGTTGATGACGCTTTCAAAGCGCTGCAACAGCCAGCGATCACAGCCTGATCGTGGTTTCGCGCAATTTGATCGTCGGGGAAAGCAGAACTGTGTCCTGCGGCATTTCCGGGTTCAACAATGCTGCAACAGCCGTCTCGGCAATCTCTCTGACCGGTTGCACAATGGTGGTCAGACGCGGCGTTGTCAGACCCGCCAGGGGAATGTCATCAAAACCGATGATCGACAGATCACGCGGGATCGACAGGCCATAATCGGAGGCACCGCGCATGATGCCGATCGCCTGCTGGTCACTGGCGGTAGCAATGGCGGTCGGCAATTCGTCATGCTTGCGCATGAACAGACGCGCCGCCAGAGCTTCACCCGCATGATAGTCGAACCCCGCCTCGAGAATTTCAGGCATCGCCATTGCAACTTCCTGCGCCTGGATCGCCCGCTGGCAACAATCCAGAAATCCCTCGCGCCGCCGTGCAGAAATCGTCAGCCCTGACGGCCCGGCGATATAGCTGATCCGGCGGTGCCCGAGCGCCAGCAGGTGACGAGCCGCAAGTTCGCCACCCGCATAATGATCCACCGCAACAAAAGGATGGTTGCCATAAGGGCGGTCAAGCGCAATCGTGCGGACCGAGCCGGTGAGGGAAGGCCGCGACTGACTGTCGACCGGGACCACCAGAAACCCGGCAGGCAGATGTGCTCGCAAGCCGAGTATCTGCTGCTCTTCGCGGGCCAGGTCCCCGTGGGTATCCGCAAGGACCACTAGATGATTGTAGCTATGAGCTGCAGCTTCGATGCGTTGTGCCAACTCCGAGAAATAGGGATTGGTAATGTCGGGGAGAACCAGGGCAATCATGTTGGTCCTGTGGCGGCGCAAGCCACGCGCCAGACTGTTGGGACGATAGCCGAGCTCTGCGACCGCCTGTTCCACCGCGGCACGCAAGCTCTGCGTCACCGCAGCATTGTCGCTGAGCACCCGTGAAACCGTTCCCACCGAAACGCCCGCCCGCCTTGCCACGTCCCTGATTGTCACCATGCCTATGCCCCGCCGCTGCGAATGCCCTCCGCGCTGTTGCGAAAGGCATTCACCATTGTCATTTGTCGAACTGGATCGGCACCGGCCGCTGCATCAGATCAACATAAAGATCGAAAAAACGCTTGCTATCGAATTCCTTGATCACTTTCATCTTTTGCAATAACGCGGTTGGCTGCGCCTGCCAATAGCCCAGCGTGCGGCCATAACCGGGGCCGAAGGCGATGTCGACATCCATGTAAAGATCATCGACCCTGGTCGCAAAGCTTTCGTCGATCGCATAAGCGAGCGCCAGCGTATCGAAGACACTCGCCTTGGCATTTTTGTCCTTGGCGAAGCTTTCAGCCATCCAGCTGTCGGCAAAAAGCTTCGCGATCGCGCCGTCGCCTTTGCTCACTTTTTCAAAGGTGGCCCGGTCAAGCTGCGTGATATTGGTAACATCGAGCGGAATGACGGCTTGTGGGATGGCGGAACGCATGACAATGCGCGCAGCCTCGGGATCAACCCAGACATTCATCTCAGCCGCCGGCGTCGTATTGCCTTTGACGTCGACCGCCCCTGCCATGTAGACGATACGCTTGATCAGCGGAACGATTTCCGGGCTCTTGCGGATCGCCAATGCAATATTGGTGGCCGGACCAATCACCAGCAATGTAACCTCATGCGGGTTGGCTTTGACCGTACTGACGATGAAATCGACAGCATCCTGTTGCTGAAGCCTGGCTTTGTTTGCAAAACCGTCCGGTGGTGCGATCACATCACTGTCGGCCGGTTCAGGACGATGAAATGCTGTCTTGTAACTCTCGCCAAACCCGAACAGGGCACGTTCATTCTCGAAACTGCGGGGGTCGTGAACCAAAGGCAGATTGGCACCGGCATAGACGCCGACCTTGTCTTCAATCCCCAGTCGCTCGACCGCCTTTAATGCATCGGCAACTTCCTGGCGCAGCCAGTTATTGCCGGTCACCACCGTGACACCCAGCAGATCCAGCGTGCCCTGCCTGTCGAGCTGTGCGGCCATGATCAAGACCTGGCCATCATCGCCGATTGTGCTGAAATCGGTGTCGATGATCATTTTCTGGCTCTCCGCCTGCGCAAGGCCGGTAAAAGCCACGCCAGTAACCAGACACAAAACTGCGAATAGTCGCTTCATTGGTAACCCCTCCTGTTCCTCCTGCGAAAACCGCCTCTGCCAGAAAAATGTGATAATGGCGAAATGAAACGGTTCATTCGAAAAATATAACAATTTGACTTTTCAGCCTTCCCCCGCTGTGTTTTCCAGCGAGGACAGGGAAAGATGATCACAGAACGGCGATAACTGCAATATTGGAGGCAAAAAGTTACGGGAAGGCCGCGCAGGGGAATGAACCGTTTCATATTGACTCGCTCTCGCCCTTCTGTTTTTGATTGGCGCCATGGCCGCCGTGTTACAAACTGCGGTCACAGGGTAGGAGAGCGTGCCGTGCCAGACCAGTGCGGCGGGCAAGATATACAATCGTCAATCGACAATCGCATCGCCGGATTGGTTGCGACCATCGCTGCGATGTACCGGGGAGGTTATCATGCGCTTTAACACTTTGCTTGCCGCAGCCACGGTTGCATGCGGTCTGATTGGGACACCTATCGCGGCCTTTGCCGCCGATAAGCCGGTTGTCGGGCTGGTGATGAAGTCACTCGCCAACGAATTCTTCAAGAACATGCTCGAAGGTGCACAGGCCCATAACAAGGAAAAAGGCACCTATGAGCTGAAGGCCGTCGGCATGCAGTCAGAAACCGATATTGAAGCACAGATCAATGCGGTCGAAAATTTCATCACCCAGAATGTCAACGCAATCGTTATTGCGCCAGCCGATTCACGGGCGCTGGTGCCACCACTCAAGCGGGCGGTTGACGCCGGTATCGTGGTGGTCAATATCGATGTCGAGCTGGACGCTCAGGCAAAGAAGGATGCAGGACTCGAACTGGCCTTTGTCGGGCCGGACAATCGTGCGGGCGCCAAGATGTCAGGGGATGAACTGGCAAAGGCGATCGGCAAGGGTGGCAAGGTGGTTATCCTGGAAGGCAATCCGGGCGCCGACAACGCGGTGCAGCGTAAGCTCGGCTTTGACGATGCGGTCAAGGCGGGCGGGCTCGAAACGCTTGATTCCCGCACTGCGCATTGGGAAACCGAGGAAGCCAATTCGGTATTCACCAACATGCTGACGGCCCATCCCGATATAAAGGGTGTGATGGCCGCCAACGACTCGATGGCGCTTGGCGTGGTCAAGGCACTCGACGCTGCAAAGCGCAACGATATCAAGGTGGTCGGCTTTGATAATCTGCCGGCCATCCAGCCGGAAATCAAGGCGGGCAAAGTGCTTGCCACCGTCGACCAGTTCGGATCGCAAATGGCAGCGATGGGCATCGACAAGGCGCTTGAAGTGGTGGCCGGTAGTGCGCCATTGACCGGCTGGGTCAAAACGGATCTTGAGCTGATCACGGCTGACAAGCTGAAATAATCGCTGCAAGGGGGTGGCTTTGCAACAAAGCCACCCCCTTGCAGACCCCTTGCAGACCCTTTGCAGCCCCCTTGCAGCCCCTTGCAGCGGAGAATATTCATGGCCGAACTGCCTGAGGTTGCGCAAGCAGCCCCGATCCTGTCGCTGGCCGGTATCAAAAAGAGATTTGGTGGCGTCATCGCTCTCGACGGGGTCGATCTCAACCTGCGGTCCGGCGAAGTGCACGGTCTGGTCGGTGAGAACGGTGCCGGCAAGTCAACCCTGATCAAGATCATGAGCGGCATTATCAAACGCGACGCCGGAGAGATGGTGCTTTGCCAACAGCCCTATGATCCGGCATCGCCAAGAGACTCCAAGAATTCGGGCGTCCAGGTCGTCCATCAGGAATTCAGCCAGCTTCCGTCCATGTCGGTTGCTGAGAATATCTGTTTTGAGAAGCTGCCGCGAAATGCCTTCGGACTTCTCGATCGCGCCGCCCTGCATCGACAGGCCCGGCACGCGCTTGATGCCATCGGCCTAAAGGACATCGCCGTCACCCTGCCGGTCGAACGCCTGGGTATCGCGCATCGCCAGCTTGTCGAAATTGCCCGTGCCCTGATGAGCGACAGCCGTATTCTGATCCTTGACGAACCCACCGCAACCCTGACCGCCCACGAAGCCCGCCGCCTGTTCGAGCTGGTTGATCGGCTCAGGCAACAGGGTGTGGCCATCGTCTTTGTGTCGCATCATCTCGATGAAATCTTCGCGCATTGCCAGACCGTCACGGTCATGCGCAATGGCAAGACCGTTTTTACCCGAGCCATCGCTGAAACCACGAGCGATGACCTCATCCAGGGCATGGTCGGACGCAATCTCATCGATCCAATGCTTGCCAAGGTTGCCAGCGTGGCCACCCCGGATATCCTGCTGCAGGTCGACCGGCTCAGACATAGTCGCTCCCCGCATGAAGATGGGGTCAGTCTGACCCTTCACAAGGGCGAAATCCTCGGTATCGGCGGGCTGATCGGCGCCGGCCGTACCGAATTGCTGCGCACCATCTTCGGATTGGACAAGGCGATTTCCGGGCAGGTCCGCATCGAAGGCATCCAATGCAGCCTCCATTCGCCGGCAAAGGCCATCAAGGCAGGCCTTGCCTTTGTGACTGAAGACCGCAAGGATGAGGGCCTGATCCTCGAAATGCCCATCGCAGCCAATATCAGTCTGGCCGACATGCAGGATGTGTCGACCCTGGGACTGTTGAATCGTCAGCGTGAACACAGACTGGCTGAACAGAAGGCGTCCGAATTAAGGCTGAAATTTGGATCACTCAATGATCCTGTTGCGACCCTGTCGGGTGGCAACCAGCAAAAGGTGGTTCTTGCCAAATGGCTCGCCCGCTCACCCTCTGTGCTGCTGCTCGATGAGCCGACCCGCGGTGTCGATGTGGGTGCCAAGGCCGAGATCTATGCGTTGTTGCGCTCCTTTGCCGCCGCCGGGCGGGGGCTGTTGGTGGTTTCAAGCGAATTGCCCGAACTGATGGCACTTTCGGACCGCATCCTGGTCATGGCCAGTCACCGCATCACTGGTGAATTGCAGCGTGACGCGTTTTCCGAAGAGCGTATCCTCAGTCTTGCCTATCAGACAATCAAATCCCAGCCGACCGCCTTAGCAAAAGGAATGGCAGACCATGGTTAATGTTGCACCGAAGCGCGCCTCCTCGATCCGCCTTGCAAATCTGTTGCGCGACTCTGGTATTGCGCTGGCGCTGCTTTTGCTGATCGTCGTCTTCTCACTGACGACCCAGCATTTTCTGTCCTTCAACAACATCACCAATATTCTGACCCAGGTCACCATCAATCTCATTCTGGCAATCGGAATGACCTTTGTCATTCTGATTGGGGGCATTGATCTATCGGTCGGCTCGCTGCTCGCACTCTGCGCGGTTGTGGGCGGGACGGTGATGAATATTCCCGGGCTCGGCGTCGGTGAAGCGGTCGCGCTCGCAACGCTGGCTTCGGTCGGCATTGGTATCGCCTGTGGCTTCCTTAACGGCTTCATTAGTGCCTATTGGGGGCTGCCATCATTCATTGTTACGCTTGGGATGCTCAATATTGCCCGTGGCGCGGCCCTTCAGGTCACCGACGCGCGCGCCATCTACTCGTTTCCACCGGCTTTCAATGCCTTCGGCTCCCAGACGCTTTTGGGAATCCCATTGGCCTTTCTGGTGGCGCTGGCCATGGTGGCACTGGGCTGGTTCGTGCTTAACCGCACCGTGTTCGGCCGGCTGCTTTATGGTATCGGCAACAATGAAGAGGCCGTGCGGCTCGCTGGTCATCCGGTATTCTGGTACAAGATCGCTGCCTTCACCATTGCCGGCGCAGCGGTTGGTATCGGTGCTATCATCTATATGGCTCGTCTGAATGTGGCGAGCCCAATCATTGGCATCGGCTTCGAACTAAATGCCATTGCCGCGGTCATTATCGGCGGTGTCAGCCTGACTGGCGGCCGCGGATCGATCCTGGGAACCTTGCTGGGAGCTGTCATTATCGGGGTGCTGGCCAATGGTCTGGTCCTGCTCGGCCTTAGCGATTTCATGCGGCAGATGATTACCGGATTTGTCATCATCCTTGCCGTCATTGTCGACAAATACCGCGAGCGTCTTTCGGTGATTGGCTAGCCGCCGCCGCATGTGGCGGCGGATGTCGGGTCCCTTGCCTTGCCCTCCTGCTCAATCACCGCTCCATCAGCGCGCGATTTTGACCGAGACAGCCGTCTCTCGACCGCAATCAACGCGAAAGCCCGAGCCCTCCTTGCTTCGGATCCAACTCGGATTGTGTGGGCGCGGCTGCCGCGCCGCACCCTCGTTTCGCAAAAAGGGCATTCAGCGCCGGTCTCTGTCTCGTTGATCAAGGCCGAGGAACACCTGCGCTGATCGGGTCGCGCAGGTTTACTTTCCGGTTTGCGGACGGCCGTTCTGCAGATCGGCCAGATCGATCACGATCGATGCTGCCTCGTCCTGCAAGGTGTCCTTGGCCGATTGACGGGCTTTTTCTCGCGCGAGATCGTCGCTTAGACTGCGTTCATTGGCCTGCAGACCATCATCAACGCTGGCTTCATCGCCATTTTCACCCTCGGCCCGCGCCCGCTTGGACGCAGCCTCGATTTCTGCGCGCCGCTCCTTCTCATTGAGCGATATGGTTGCCTTGTCGCGCTGTTTGGCCAGCGCGTCGACGTCCTCCACGAAACGCTGAAACGCCGGATTGGCCTTCACCCGCTCGTCGTGGCGTTGCTGCAATTGCGGTAGCAGCGCCTTTGCGGCACCAAATTTCCGGTATTTTGTCGCTTTGATTTCCGTCCATGGCAGGGCGTTATCGAAACTTTCCTCGCCAACAGTCTTCAGATTGAACAGCCCCGGCAAGCGGATATCGGGGGTGACACCGCGCAATTGCGTGGTTCCGCCATTGACGCGGAAGAATTGAGCGATGGTGAACTTCAACTCGCCAAATTTTGGTGTCGGACTTTGGGCGACTTCATCGAGATTAACCACAGTCTGCACGGTGCCCTTGCCGAAGCTCGGCTCTCCGATGATCACACCGCGGTCATAATCCTGAATCGCGGCAGCAAAGATCTCCGAAGCCGAGGCTGATCCACGATTGATGAGGACACCAAGCGGTCCCGTCCAGGCAGGCGACTGAAGCTTGTCGCTTTCCACCTGGATCTCACCCTTGGCATTGCGCTGCTGAACCACCGGCCCCTTGCCGACAAAAAGACCGGTAAGGTCGATCGCTTCGCTTAACGAACCGCCACCATTGTTGCGCAGGTCGAGCAGCACCCCGTCCACCTTTTCCTGCTTGAGTTCGCCAAGCAATCGCGCAACATCGCGACTTGCACTGCGGTAATTCTTGTCGCCTTTGCGCCGGGCTTCAATATCCTCGTAAAAGGCCGGAAGTTTGATAATACCTATCTTCCGGGTCTTCTCGCCCTGTTGCAGCGTAAACACCGATTTCTGTGCCGCCTGCTTGTCGAGGCTGATCTTGTCACGCACCAGACTGATAATCCGATGCTGACCATCCGGACCGGCATCGGCAGGCAGTATTTCAAGACGCACCACCGAATCCTTGTCGCCGCGGATCAGTTGCACAACTTCATCCAGGCGCATGCCGACGACTTCCTTGATCGCGCCGTCCTTGCCCTGGCCAACGCCGACAATGCGATCGCCCACCAACAGTTTTCCCGACAATTGTGCCGGGCCGCCCGCTGTCAGTTCCCGGATCGTGGTGAATTCATCCCGCTCCTGCAGCACCGCACCAATGCCCACCAGAGATAGTTTCATCGATATGTCGAACTCCGCCGACGCATTGGCGCCAAAATAATCGGTATGGGGGTCGACCGATGTCGTGTAAGCGGCCATGAACAATTGGAAGACATCATCGGCCTTCGACTTGTTGGCCCGTGCCAGCGTGTTTTCATAGCGTTTCGTCAGAGTGTCGCGAATGGCGGCATCCTCTTTTCCGGCCAGCTTGAGCCGCAGCCAGTCGTTCTTGATCCGCTTGCGCCACAACGCGTCACGCTCCGCAGTCGAGGCCGGCCAGGGCTTCTTGTCGCGCGCGATCGAATAGGACTCGTTCGAACTGAAATCGAATTTCTCATTGAGCAATTGACGCGCAAATGTCATCCGCTCATCAATGCGCTCGCCATAAATATTATAGATCGCGAACGGAATGCTCAAATCCTGGTTCTTGATACCGTCGTCAATCTCTTTGCTGCGCGTTTTGAAACTCTCGACATCAGCCTGCAAGAAAATCAGGCGGTCAGGGTCGAGGGCATCAATGAAGCGGTCCATGATGCGGGCAGACAAAACATCGTCGAGCTTGACAGGCTTGTAATGGAACCGCTGAAGAAACTCCGCCGTCAATTGCGCGGCTTCGGCCTGTTGCTGCGTGGGTTTGAGAACAGGTGCGCTGCTCGTCTCGAGTGCTTTTACCGGAGAAACAACCGCCAGAAAGAGAAAGATAAAGATAAAACCAGTACGCAAACTTTTGTCTCGCTATTGGTGCTTCAGCATCGCTTGAGCAAACTACTTGAAGCAATTAGTGCCGTTTGGCAACCTGTTGGAGGGGGATACATTCCGTCAAAACCTGCTTTGTTCGATAAACATTGATTGGGCCAATTGCGTGACGCTCAGAATGTCGCCTCCGTTCCTTTCGCCTGGCGGCCTCTTCTCGCAAGCACCGCGCCCGACTTGATGGCTGACGTCGCACGGGTCGCTGAAAATCCCGGCTTTCATTATCACGCTGCTCCTCGCGGATGCATTCGCGTTCGCTCAAACCTGGTCTGCAAGGTCCTGCAAACGGCCGATGACCCAGTTGACGCTCTCAGTATCTTGACCCCAAAAAAGTCCCCGGTCGGATGAGGTCACGACCGGGGTGTTCACGGCTTCAAATGAAAAACGCCATCGAAACCACGAATAATCCAGACTTAGGTCGAAGACGACCAAGGTCAAGCGAACATCAAGCCCAAGCTTCGAAAAATACCGGTCTGATCGACCTTTTGGATGCAGGATGCGCATCCGCGGCGCAGTGCACGGAGCGTTAGCCGGCTCGTGCCTCTATCGAACTTCGAGCACATCACCGGTCAGACGGTCAATCACCACACGCATATCATTGTCACGGCGATCGATGCCGCGCACAACAAACACGCCCCGGCGTCGTGCAATCGTCTCCACCTCATCCATGCCTTCATCGCGCGCAATCCGCGCCGCACGCCGCTCGCTGATCTCACCACGATCGGGCCGGCGCTCACGCATCATACGGCGCTCGCCATCCGGGTTGACCTGAATGCCGTTCGGACCGATCTCAATACTCTGCGCATAAGCTGGCGCAGCCGATATCAGAACCGATGCGATCACTGCGGCTATCGTCGAATATTTCACCATCACGCCTTTTCCTTCCAGCAGGGTTGACCACCCGCAACAAAACGGTGTCATGGCAGGCGAGTTCCCCACGGCCCGCTCAACTCTGCTAACGCCTTGAATATCTCGTGAGTGGCGGCTCCAAATCCTTGCTGGTGATTGGGCCGAGCGGAAAAAGGCTCAGGCCACGACCTGCAATTCGGTGCAGACCCGGTTGCGCCCCAGTCCCTTGGCCCGGTAAAGCGCCGCGTCAGCGCGCTGAAAAACCACATCAAATTCTCGGTCTGCAAGCGTGAAGAAGGCAATCCCGGCGCTTGTCGTCGTCTGAAAAGGTCCGGCATTGCCATTAAAGGTGAAGGCTGACAAACGCTCGCGGATCGCATCGGCAATTGCCAGTGTATGGAAATTGCTCATATCTCTCATCACCACGAGGAACTCTTCCCCGCCTAGCCGCGCGGTCAGCCCGCTCTCTCCCACCAGGCTGCGCAGAATATTGGCGAATTCCTCCAAAACGCGATCACCTGCTGCATGGCCATGCGTGTCATTGATGGCTTTGAAACCGTCAAGATCAAAGGCAATGGCCGCATCACCAGCCTTCAGTGGCGTGGTTGCAAGCAGACTGAATACCGCCCGTCTGTTCAACAATCCCGTGAGACTATCGATCCGGGCTTCATTGGCATGACGCTTTGCAATGCGCGCCTGAGTAAAGCTCAAGGATAAGGCACCGATGCCGGTAATGCCGATGATGGCCATGATGGCATTGAGATCCTCGGCCCAGTTGCTTGGAATTGTCCGCATGGTCCATTGCTGGTTCGCCACAATAACCAGAGCACACAGAACAAAGGAAAGGGCGGTCAGGAAATAAAGCGTCACCATGCCGAAAACCGGTACCGGCGCCTCTTGATAGACCGACATGAATACGGTTCCGATCCTGATCAGGATGGCGGCGGCAAAAATATTGAAGATAGCAATGCCTATTCCCGCATAACCGATCAGGATTGGTGTGATGATGACGCTGGTCATGATTGCTGTTGCAAGGAGAAGCAGGCTGGAATCGATCCGGGGCTTTGACACCGTATTGGCCCCGACAAGTAACAGCATGAAACCACAGGTCATGATGCTGAAAGCAATCATCGAAGAGGGGGCCAGCGCCAGATCGGAGGAATAATAAAACACAGAGCCGATCCCGAGCACGATCATGCCCAGACAGCCCCACAACAAAAACTGGTCCCATCTGTTCTGATACCAAACGGTCAAAATTGTCAGCGCGACAGCGAGCGAGCAAATGCCGGCGGCGAAGAAAAGAGTGTTCTGATCGAGTTCCAACGGTCGCTCACAGGTGGGGGTGGTTCATCCGCGCCGTTCTAGCCTGAAAACATTAAGGAATCGAGATGAAAGCCGCCAAACGCCGGTCCCTCCGTTCTCAAGCAAGCAAAAAAAGGCTGATCGAAAGCTAGAATGGGTGATCGATGCTCGAAGATACCGCCCGCACTTTACAAGTTGCGGTTCGGCATCAAGGAGGCAGACGATATCAGAACAACCCGCTTGTGCCGCCACCCGCCCTTATCGCGAGCATAGGATGTGAAGCGAGCTGCCACCTGCACGCCTGTTAACCCTGGCGAATTGTTGTCGTCAAAAGGCGATGTTGTGTTTAAAAGGGGCACAGCAAGTGGTGAAGACAGGAAAGATCGAGCAGCAATGAGCCACCAACTCCATGATCCTGGCGGCAAGGTCCGCCTCAAAGTCAAATCCGAGATCAGGAGCGATGCGATTTTCTCCCCCTGTGGCCGTTATCGCCGGCTTCTCAAGCGGGAATGGGATGGCGCGGAAAAACAGGGCTACGTGCTGTGGATCGGCATGAATCCAAGCACAGCCGATTTCAATGTCGATGATCCAACCGTCTTCAAGGAGCAGAAATTCACGCGCCGATGGGGCTACGGACGCTTTGTGAAATGCAATGTCATGGACTATCGCGCGACCAATCCCAAGATGTTGCTTAAAGACGACGTGATACCCTGCACTGCGGAAAATCTGCAAACCATTGTCGAACAGGCTCTGGGCGCTCAGATCGTGGTCATGGCCTATGGATCCCTGCACAAGAAACTGGCGCATCACGGTCAGGCGGTAACGGATGCGCTGCGGGCTGCGGGCGTGAAACTCAAGGCGCTCAAGATCACCAATAACGGTTCCCCCGGACATCCGCTCTATCTCAAGGATACCAGCGAGCTCATCGATTATTAGGACGAGACAGGCCGCGCCCCCGAGGGACATGCGGCAAGAATGGAAAGACACAAAGGTGACGAACAAGCTTCTTCGCAACCAGCCGCAATTTGCAACACGCGCGGTGCATGTCGGTCAGGGGCCCGACCCCTTGACAGGCGCGGTGATCCCGCCGGTTTATCACGCCACAACCTATGTTCAGGATGGTATCGGATCCAGCAAAGGCTTTGACTATAGCCGCAGTGGCAACCCCACACGCAACGCGCTTGAAACCTGCCTGGCCGATCTCGAGGGCGCAGAACGCGCCTTTGCATTTCCCAGTGGGCTGTCTGCCGCTGCAACCTTGCTGGAAACGCTGCCCGCAGCCTCGTCGATCGTCGCGCACAACGATCTTTATGGCGGTGTCTATCGTCTGCTTGCCGATGTGCGACCGCTTACGGCAGGCCATGAAGTCCATTTTGTCGATTTTTCGGACGAGACCGCGCTTGTCAAAGCCGTGCAGGATCACAAGCCTGCCCTGTTGTGGTTCGAAACACCCTCCAATCCGACCCTGCGGATTGTTGACCTGTCAATGGTGGCACAATTGGGCAGAAAAGCCGGTGCCGTCACCGTCTGCGACAGCACATTTTCTTCCCCCGCAGGACAGCGTCCCATCGAACACGGGATCGATGTTGTTGTCCATTCGGCAACCAAGATGCTCAACGGACATTCCGATCTGCTGGGCGGTGTGGTGGCCGTGTCTGCGCAGGCCCCCGCTCAATTGGGTGAACGTCTGCAATATCTTCAAAATGCCCTTGGTGCCGTGATGTCGCCTCCCGATTGTGCGCTTCTGCATCGCTCGCTGAAGACGCTGGAAATCCGCTGCATAAGGCAGGCGGACACCGCGCTTACATTGGCGCGGAGCCTGGAACGACGCGGGCAGGAACTGGGATTGCGCAAGGTCATCTATCCGGGACTGGCCAGTCATCCCCAGCATGATCTGGCCCGGCAGCAGATGTTCAATTTTGGCTGTGTGGTCTCCATCGATGTCGAAGGGGATCTGGCAAGGGTCGAGCGTATTTTGACAGCGACCCGCTATTTCCACTTCGCCGTCAGCCTCGGCAGCGTGGAAAGCCTTATCCAGCATCCATTCTCGCTCACCCATGCCGTCGTCCCCGAAGAACAGAAAAATGACCTTGGCATCGGCCCCCAATTGATAAGGATTTCCGTGGGTCTTGAAGACCCGGCAGATCTTGAGGCCGATCTCGTCCATGCACTGATTTCCAGTCAGTAAGCGTGAGCGCATTCCCCCGTTGTCTGTTGAGCAGCGGGGTCGCGCCTTGCGCTATTCGCCCTTGTCGAGGTTCGGCGGCGTGGCCAAAGCGACTTCCGCCTTGATCGCATTGGTAAAATAGCGTCCAAGCCAGGCGCGCGGCATGTTGCGCATGATGAAATTGCGTAAGTGAAAGGCAAAGGCACTTCTTGGAATGAACATTGCCGCCATTTTACGGCTGCGTGCCTGTAACCGCCCGATGATCGGCCGTAATTTCTGTTCGTGTAGAACCAGTGCCTTGTCGAGGTCGGCTTCAGCCAACAAAGCCTTTCCGAGCATTTCTGCGGAGGCAAGTGCCATGCCGGCCCCTTGACCGGAAACCAGTGTCAGACAATGGGCGCTGTCGCCTAACAAGAGCACGCGACCTTGCGACCATTTCGGAAGCTCAACCATGGTAAGGCTGTCAATGAGCAGGTTTGATCCTTGCTGCTGTGCCTGCTCCAGCAGGGACCGCACTTCCGGATGGCTTTGACTGCTGACATTTTTGAGAAGATCATAACGGTCTTCAGTTTTGTCGAACCCCGCGCGCTGATCGCGCCAGACATGCATCGCCGCCAGTCGTCCGCCGTGCAATGAATAATATTCCGCGAGATGGCCGGGTTCTGCATAGGACAGAAAATCGGTCTCAAAACTTCGTGGGGCAGCGACATCATAGACTGCAAAATAATAGCCAAGGGGCTGCAGGCAACCAGGATCGTTGTTGTCGGAGCCGAACAGTTGTTGCCGTGTCGAAGAGCGAAATCCGTCCGCACCGATCAACAGATCGGCCTGGAGAATTGCGCCACTGGCAAGCCGTGCTTCGACGCGATCACCTTTGTCCGTGAAGCTTTCGATGTGATCGTTAAAGCGGATCGATGCCGTGTCAGGAAGCGCATCTGCGAGAGCCCGGACCAGATCATTGCGACGAAGCGCAAGATAGGGAAGGTCGCGTATGAAGTCGCGATAGCGAAGTCGCAACAGCTCCTTGCCCTTCCGGTCCTTATAGATGTTCTCATTGATCGTGTAGGATGCAGCGTTGAGTGCCTTCAGCAATCCCATACGCGCCGCCGTCTGATAGCCCAGCCCTGACAGGCCCAGCATATAGCCGTTGTCACGCAGGCTTTCGGCCCGCTCGATGATGACGGATTGCCAGCCGGCTTTGTCCAGCCACCAGGCGGCAGCAAGACCCGCTACGCCGGCTCCATTGATCACGGCAACTGGCTTGGTCATGCGGCGGTTCCCTTTGTCAGACGGCGCTCAAGGATGATTAGGAGGGGTGGCGTCAGCATTGAAAGCGCAGCCGACATGACAAAGCTTGCTGCGTAGCCGGCTTGATGGGCGAGAAGGCCTCCGCCTGTACCGAACAAGGCGGCGGCAATGGCGCTTGCGCTTTGAAATAGCGTGAAGTCGACCCCCGGCTGTGATGGAGATACAAGGCCCATCAGTCGCGCGTAAATGGCAACAAAGCCCGCGGCCATCACCGCAGTTTCAATCATGAATAGTGTCACCAGCAGCGGCAGATGCCTTATCCCGAGTGCAACGATCAAGGCCACACTGCATAGGGCGATGACATGGGCTGCAGCGATGGAAAAAACGGCTTTGACCGGTCCGCGCCGATGTACGATCCATCCACCAAGCGCCGCGCCGCAAATACCGGCCGTCACACCACCCAATCCATTGAGCATGCCCAGCAGGGAAAGTGGAACGCCAGCATCGACAAGAAACGGGCCGGTCAGAGACTGGGTAAGACGGCCACTCATTTCAAACACCACAGCAAGAACCAGGCCGGTTCGAATATCGACGCGCTGAAACGCATCAACCAGGCTGGGCATGCTCGCCATTGCAATCGGCGCAACAGGAGCCTCCCGTGTCAAAAGCATCGGCAGACTCATCAGAATCACCAGACAGGCGAGCAGGATGCAAGCAGCGAGCCAACCATGAAGCGCCACAGTCGTTACAAACAGACCACTGCCGAAAATCAGGCCGAGGTAACCACCGCCAACCTGCGCAACATTGCCTGGCCCGCGGCTGTCTTGCGCCAGTTGCTCGATGATAAAGGCATCGCAGGCAATATCGATGGTCGCCGAAGCGACCGCCAGGAGCAGGAGCAAGGCAATGATCATTGTGAAGCTTGCGGCGCCCGTAAAGCCGAGCGCAACGAGCAGAGCTGCGGTTATCACTTCGCCACAAACCATTATCCCGCGCGATCGGCGTCTGCCATTGGGCAGGATACGCAGGCGTTCGAGCGTTGGAGCCCAGAGAAACTTCAAGGCCCAGACAAGCATGACCAGCGAGACGAGGCTTATCTTGTCGAGCGCCACATTGTCAGCGCGCAAGACTGCTGGAATCCCCATGAAAGTGAGGCCTCCGACAAGGCTCTGCGCGGTGTAGATACCGCCTGCCGCAACAAGAATGCGCAGCAGACTGGAAGCTTTGGCATCCGGCATGAGCTTAGAAATCCTTGCGCAAGGTCAGGCCAAAGCTGCGACCTTTGCCCAGGGTTCCGAGCTCATAGGGGCCGTTTACGTAACCCGAGGTCTTATAGCTCTTGTCGGCAATGTTCTGCACATAAAGCTGTGCCTTGAAGCCTGTTGCATTGGCAAAATCAAGGCTTGCATCAACGGTGGCAAAGCCATCCTGACCGGTGGCATTGGCTTCGTCGAAATAGACTTTGGAGTTATAATTGACCCCACCATTTGCCGTTAAGGTGCCATTGAGGATATCTTCGCTTAGCACGTAGGCAATATTCACATGAGCAGTGACGTCGGGTGCATAAGGAACATGATTTCCATCATAGCTTACGCCGGTATAAGGGTCGGTAAAATCGGTAAATTCAGAACGTCCGAAAGCGGCATTCCCGGTCAGCGTCAGGCGATTTGTTGCACGCCATGTCCCTTCCAGCTCAAGGCCGGTGCTGCTCGCTTCACCGGCATTGCGGATGAATTGCTGACCGATCATGCCAACATAGATCTGTTTGTCGGTGGAGCGGATATAATAGACTGACGCCGATATATCGACCGCGCCACCCAAAAGCGTAGACTTTACCCCAGTCTCGAGATTCCATGCGGATTCAGCATCATAAGGCGCTGCATCGACAATCGAGGAAATGCTGTGATTGAAGCCGCCGGGCTTATAGCCACGCGAAATCACGCCAAACAGCCGGGTATCGGCTGCAAGTTCATAGCCAATGGCGATTTTCGGCTGAAGACTGGTGAAATGGGCCTTGTTGTCGAAATCGAAGCCATAGCCGGTTGCATATGTGTCTTCGCGATAGGCATCAATATGCGAGCGATCATATGTGGCGCGCAGGCCACCCGTCAGATCGAACCTGTCATTCACATGCCATGTGACTTCGCCGAATGCTGCGAGGCTATCATTGATGACATTGTTGCGAGCGTCGCCATAATAGCCAGAATAGCCGTTCTTGGTGCCGGTGAAATCGTCATGGCTGTACCAAAGCCCTGCCACCCCACTCAATATGTCACTTTCATAGGCCAGTCTGAGTTCCTGCGTGAACAGCTTGTCGTTCTGAGGCCAGAAATAACGCGAACCGGCGCCGGATGAAAAATTGCGCATGACATCGCTTTCCTGATAGGCGGAAATGCTTGAAAGCGTGACGTCCCCGACGCGATAATTCAACTGACCGGATATATTGGTGACCTTGCGCTTGAGAAGCGGCAGTTCGCCGTAGAGACCGCTATCATAAATGCGGTCATCCACATCTCGCTGGAAGGCATAGACCTCTTCGTGCGAACGCAGCCATTCGCGTGAATAGGTGATCGATGCGTCAAAATCACCGCCAGTGGGCGCGTAGCGCAATGTCGCGCGGCCAAATCCATTGTCGGATGTGTTGATATTGTTGTCGCCTGTGGTGCGATCATCCATATCGCCGGAGAAATGCGCAAATGTTCCGGCATAGTCGAGAAACAGCGTGTCGGGCGTTATGACAGCAGTTCCGCCAATCTGAATTGACGGCTCCTCGACAGAAAGCGTCGACTGGACGAAGAAACGGTTCTCCTTGTTCTTCTTGGTGACAATATTGATAACGCCCGCATAGGCATTGGCACCGTAAAGCGTGCCCTGCGGGCCGCGCAACAGTTCCACGCGATCCACATCCACCAGCATCTGCGAAAATGTTGAAGGGGTCTGCGGTGCACCATCGACATAGATTTGTACACTTGGATTGAAATAGTCCGGCGAAGACAGGCCACGAATGGTGACATTGGAATAGATGCGATTGCCTCGATTGCCGATGCTCAATCCAGGAAAGACCTTCTGGAGATCGTCGACTGTCCGCACGCCGCGCTGTTCAAGTTGTTCTCCGCTTATCACAGAAACAGAGCCGTCAATCCTGTTCAATGCCTGCTGGCGTTTGGATGCGGTGACCGTGATTGTCTCCAGAACAATTCCCTGGCTCTCCTGTGCGAAAGCAGCCGTGCAGCTCACCGCCGAGCAACAGACCGAACTTGCCCAAATTATCGTTCTCACGTTACGCATATTGATCCACCGGAGCCGCCAGATTAAAACTTGAGGCCTCTATTCCACTTTATCGAGATATCGGCTAACGTTTTTTGAACACCGATTGACGCAAACGGGACTAATTGCCCGAAAGCCGAGCGAGAGATGACATTTTCAGATCCTTCCCTCCAGCAAACCGCTGATCATTGGCGCGACGCGGTCGATGATAAGATCGATCAGCTCGGCTGGCGCGCCTTCACCCGCGTCGAGCAACCCGATAGTGACGTCACGATTTTCATGATTGACGTGACGCCGGCTGAAGACACGGTGTTTCACCCGGAAGGTCCGGCCACCTTCTCGCTTTCGGTTTTCCTGGATGGCGACGGCACATTGTCTGTCGATGGTGCAGTCCCTTTCGCCTTGAAGCCAGGAGCCGCCGTGCTGTTTGCCTGTAACCGACAGACACGGGGTGAAAATTGCGTGCGGGCAGGGCGAAGACTGCGGGTCGTCGACATCCGTTTCGAAGCCGCTTTGCTCAAAAAACTGGGGGGTGTGTCTCTCGCAAGACTGGGTGGGCCGGTGATGACGCAGAACAGCTTGCCAGAACAGGATGTGTTTCTGGTCGGATTCAAGGCGCCACCCGAACTGATTGCAGCGGCAACAAGCCTGCTGCAATGTCGATATGAACAGGGCATGGCCCGACAGCTGCATCTTTACAGCAAGGCAGTTGAAGCCCTCAGTATCGGCCTTGATGTGGTTGCACGGGGCAAGACCGGCAAGCCTGTCAGAAATTTGAACCCTGATGAAATGCGCAAGCTTGATGCTGCCGTCGCCATTATCGAAGCCCAATACAGCACGGATTGGACGATCCCGCGCCTGGCGCGCGAGGTCGGACTGAACGAAAGACGGCTCAAGGAAGCCTTTCGCATGGAGATTGGCCGCTCCATCCACAGCTGTCTTCGTACGGCGCGTCTGAATGCTGCCGCAGCCTTGCTTTCAAGCGGTATGAGCGTCACCGAGGCGGCCTACACGGTGGGTTTTGACAATCTCAGTCATTTCAGCAAGGCTTTCCGTCAGGAAAAAGGCATGCTGCCAAGTCGATATCGAGGCTGATAATCAAAGCGCTGTTCGTGGCTGGGATTGATTACGGGCAGATCGCAGCGCACAATGCCTGGCGAAGGGGATTGTGGTCGCATCAGCAATTCTGGGGATGTGGCAACACGTCAATCGATCTATTGAGGGTCCGATCTGCCCCTGATCGCGACCGCGCGTGTCGAAAAGCCGATCTCCTGTCTCGTTGCAAAGGGCCTGTCAATGATCGCAGATGCTATCCGTTTCATTTTGTCCAATCTGCCCTCGATCCTCACGCTGATTGCTTTTTGTGTGGTGCTGGCAATCCACAAGCGTGATCACACTGGGACCCGCCAGCTCAGCTGGCTGCTTCTGCTTGCCGTCGGGATCGATGGGGTTTGGGCCGGTATATTTCACGTTTTTTTTTCAGCAATCGCCTCGGCCCAGATTGGCTGGTCACCAAGCCCTTTCGAAACGGAAATAGGGATTGCTGATCTTGCGATGGGTGTTGTCGCGATAACGGCATTCTGGTGCAGTCGCGGGTTCAAATGTGCAATCGCGCTCTACGCCATTCTCTTTTACATTGGTACAGCCATGGGCCATATCAGCCAAGCGTTGACCGCCGGCGATTTCGCTCCGGATAATATCGGTCCTTTGCTGATTGCAACTCTGCTCAGGACGCTGCTTCTTATTTACCTTCTTAACAAGATCCGCCGGACCGGGTGATCGCGGTTGCGCGCTTGCATCATGACGGCATACTGGCTTGCAAGACCGGTGCTGAACAATGCAATATTGCTCGACAAGCCCCAGTACCGCAGCGCCGAGGCTGCCGCTCTCGTCAATCGCCTTATGCGGCACGCCAAACGCTGGGAGTCGTGTCGGAAGGAGCTCGCTTGATGGCAGATAGCAGTAAACCACCAGTTCTGATCGTCGGTGCCGGCCCGGTCGGGCTCACTCTCGCTTTGGAACTGACCCGGCTGAATATCGCCGTCCGCATCATCGACAAGGCAGTTGCGCCAACACAGCAGTCAAAAGCGCTGGTGATCTGGAGCAGGACGCTTGAATTGCTGGGAGCGCGCGCGTCCGCCTTCGTTGATGCTGGCCTTGTGGTGACAAAGATCTCGATCTGCAATCAACAAAATCTTCTCGGCCGACTTGATGTCAGCGCGGTTCCTTCGGCCTATCCATTTGCGCTGATGATCCCGCAATCTGAGACCGAGCGCCTTCTTGAGGATATGCTCAACAAACAGGGTGTCCGGGTTGAACGCGGCGTTGAAGCGGTGGCAGCATTACAGCAGGATGCAGGCGTCCAGCTCGACACAATCAACGCAACGGGCCTACACGAAACGCTACACGGCCAATGGCTGATTGGGTGTGACGGCGCGCATTCGCTGCTGCGCAAATCAACCGGTGGAGAGTTTGCCGGTGAGACGCTCGATAGTCACTGGGTACTGGGCGATGTCCATATCGCTGATGCTTCACTTGCGCCCGAGGTATCGGTGCATTGGCATCGAACCGGCATATTGGTTGTGTTCCCGATTTCCCGGCAACGCTATCGCGTCATCGCCAATATTGACAGCAATGAGAGCGGCGAAGCTGTGCCGCCGTCGCTTGCCGATCTGCAGCGGTTGATCGATGAGAGAACCGCCCTGGCCTGCACGCTGCGTGATCCAGTCTGGCTTGCGGGATTCCGGATCAATGATCGCAAACTGCGCTCTTACCGATACGGACGAATTTTTCTGGCAGGCGATGCTGCCCATATCCACAGCCCTGCCGGGGGCCAGGGGATGAACACCGGTATGCAGGATGCGTTCAATCTGGCCTGGAAACTGGCGCTCGTCATCAAGGGAATATGCAGAGAGGATCTGCTCGACAGCTATTCGGCTGAGCGCAGCCTTGTCGGCGACGATGTGCTTAAATCTTCGGGACGATTGACCAAAATCGCCATCTTGAAAAACCCGGTCCTGCAGATGTTGCGCAACTTTGCCGCCCATCACATCCTGGGAGCAGCTCCTGTCCAACATCTGATCGGCAGCGCGGTTACCGAACTGTCGATCCATTACCCGCAGAGCCCACTGAACGGGCCGGCTGCTGCCTGGGGGCCGCAGCCGGGGGAGCGTTTCATCAAACCGGGCACGCGGCAGGCAGCGCAACCCTCGATGGACGGTCGCTTTATGCTTTTCGGCGGCAAATTCCAGATGGCAGCGGAGACCCTATCGCGGTTTGCCAATCTGGTTGAGCCGCAGATTCACGAAAGTGATAGTTCTGACATTTGCTATCTGGTCAGACCCGACGGCTACATCGCCTGTGCCTCACAGGATATGCGGGTGATTTTAAAATATCTTAGCGACCTGGCGCCATAGCTTAATCCCCAGACGCGTGCCTGCCAGGCTGCACGATTGACATCGCGCAAAAATCACGCCCCAATGGCAGCTCATCCTCGCCCACCATTTCTATCTTCGGGCGCTGTCTTTCCTCGGGCAACAGGCCGCCGAAAAATGGTCGGCATTCTTGACGGGAAAGCCGTTCCGGACGCTTTGGGAAGGAGGCAGACAGCGGAAGCGCCTTTTCGTCATCAAACCAAGCTCCGGCGTAGGCAAAGCCGATATCACCGTGCCTATCCTGGGTGAATAGCCCGACGATGCGACCATCCCACCAGACATTGAGAACCCTTACCGTCATTTCCTCCGTTCCCCAGGAGCAAAAATATGGATCGAACAACCGAGCGTTTGTAGAACCTGCAAAACCTTTGCGATCTGTGGTGTTGGCTTGCCTGGGCGGGCTGAAGCCGTCGCTCGTTCTTCCTAGGTTGCTGCACTTACGATTTGCAACCGCAACAATCTGTCATTTCGCTTTCTCTCAAATAGCCTTACCTTTGGCTTGCACCCTGTTCGCAGGAAGCTCCCCGTATCGCGCGCCCAAGCCCCCCGCCCACACCCGCGATACGGGACGATCGATTTTCTCTTCCAAACGACTTCGGCACCCGGACTATTGTTATTATCACACTAAAATAGTGGGATTATGTACTTCGGGATACTTGTTGCTCTACTGAGTAATTGCTGATAGAAGACCGGCCTCTGGGAGGAAAAGACCGCCTGGGCGCGTTTGCCGCTGCCGGGCGGTTTTGCATTCCCAGATCCTGCGCATAACAGCCATGCATTTTTGCATGTTGTGAGACCCCGCCAAAATGCGTAGTTAGAACATGTTCAGTCTCACTCCTCCTCCCAGGGACTGAACATGAAGCGCGGCACTCCTCCTCCCAAAGCCGCGTTTTCCAGATCAGCCCGCTTCGCACTCCTCCTCCCAGCGAAGCGGGCTTTCTTGTCTCTGGAGCTCAGCGCCGGCCGCGCTTGCCTGCCACTTGGATGGTCGTTTTGACAGAATAATTCGGCGCGCGCGTCGCCACCGCGCCATCAATGATCATCCCATGACGAGGTGAAGTTCCGTGTGGAGCCGGCGCTCGAGCGCTGATATTTCCTACACGCTATTGGGCAGTGTTACGGCGAAATCGCGTTTCCAGCGCCACGAAACCCGCATTGATCAGGATGGCAAGGCCCGCGACAATGAAACCGCCCTGCAAAACGAAGGCGGTGTTGCCAGTCAAGAGACCCGCCACAATCACTTCGCCCAACGTGCTCGCAGCCACCGTCGAGCCGATTGTGGCAGTCGACAGAGAGATGATCGCCGCCAGACGCACACCCGACAAGATCACCGGAAGGGCCAGCGGCAATTCAACATTGATCAGCAATTGCCGGTCTGTCATCCCCATTCCTCGTCCAGCGTCCACCACTGCGGGTTCCAGCTCAGTCAGACCGGTCAGCGTATTCTCGAAGATCGGCAGCAGGCCATAAAGCAGCAGCGCAATGAAAGCTGGAACCGAGCCGAAACCAAAGATAGGAACCGCGATCGCCAGAACCGCCACTGGCGGGAAGGTCTGGCCGATATTGGCGATGGCGCGCGAAAGTGGCAGAAATTCCCGCCCACCCGGCCGCGTAGTCAGAATGCCAAGCGTTACCGCAATGATGGTCGCAACCATTGTCGCAAGCCCCACCAGAACCAGATGATTGATTGTGAGCGCCAGCAGCGAATTCTGCGTATAGATGGCGGGCGCATCGTTTCGTGTGAAGGGCGCCAGCGCGCCTGCAAACCATTCCGGCTTCATGACGAAGCAAACGAGAACGATCAGCAGTACAGTTTTCAAAATCCCACCCGGTTTCATGCAATGCTCCGGGCATGGTCTTCAATCGCCACTCGGGTCACACGGCCGATAATTGCGCCGTCGCGGCGCACGGGCAAGGCGGTGCGGCCTGACCAAAGGCTTGCCCCCAGCGCCTCGCGCAAAGACATATCACTTGCGATTGGATCGCCATTTGCATCACCAGGCTCGACAAGACCATCGACGGTGACAAGCGATAGCAGGCGGAACACCCGGTCACTGCCCCCGCCCAGCAGGTCATGCACAAATTGGGTTGCGGGGCGCGCGATAATCTCTTGCGGTGTCGCATATTGCAAAAGGCGGCCCTTATCCATCACCGCAATTCGTGTCCCAAGACGGATCGCCTCCTCCATGTCGTGGGTGACGAGCACAATCGTCGTCCGATAATGTTTCTGGATCGCCAGGAGATCTTCCTGGGCCTTGTCACGGATAATCGGGTCCAACGCCCCAAAGGGTTCGTCCATCAGCAATATCGCCGGATTGGAGGCCAAAGCCCGCGCCACCCCGATCCGCTGTTGCTGGCCGCCGGAAAGCTCATGAGGCATCCGATCGCGATAGACCGCCGGATCGAGATGAAACAGGGAAAGCAACTCGTCGACCCGGGCGGCAATCCGGGCGCGGTCCCAGCCAAGCAGGCGCGGCACAGTGGCGATATTCTCGGCAATGCTGCGATGTGGGAACAGGCCATGGCCTTGAATGGCATAACCGATGCCGCGACGCAGAATATGCGCACTCACCTCCCGATTGTCCTTGCCGTCAATCTTGATCACGCCAGCGCTGGGTTCCACCAGTCGATTGATCATGCGCATCAATGTGGTCTTGCCAGAGCCGGAGGTGCCGACAATCACCACAATCTCTCCTGCATTGACGGTCAAGGAGACGTCATCGACCGCCTTTTGTGCGCCATAAAGACGGGTGAGGTTGGCAATCTCAATCATGGGGTCTGTTCCTTATGCTGCGGCGCCCGGCTGATTTCAACAAGCGCGTCAAGCAGGATAGCGGCGATGAACGCCATGGCGACAGTCGGCAAGGCGCCGAGCAACACAAGGTCGGTTGCCGTCTGGGCGATGCCTTGAAAGACGAACATTCCAAGGCCACCGCCGCCCACCAGTCCGGCAATGACGGCAAGGCCGATATTTTGCACCAGCACCACGCGGATCCCGGTCAATATGACCGGAAAGGCCAGGGGCAGTTCAATCGACAGTAGACGTTGCCGGCGGGTCATTCCGACACCGCGCGCCGCGTCCACCACCAAAGGCGACACGTTATCCAGTCCGGTTACCGTTGCCGAAACGATTGGCAGCAGCGCGTAGGCAACCAGAGCAATAAAAGCAGGGGCGGGACCAATGCCTGCAATACCCAGTGCGGCAGCGCCAGGCATATGGATACCTACCCAGGCCAAAGGGGCAATCAGCACGCCGAACAAGGCCATCGAGGGAATGGTCTGGATGACGTTAAAAAACGAGATGACGGCGTCGCGCAACCGTTTGAAGCGATGGATGAGGATGCCAATCGGCGTCGCAATGAGAAAGGCTGCGATCAGCGATCCAATTGCCAGTAGCGCGTGGGTCCGAAGCGCACTGGCAAAGGCATCCCGTCGTGAGGCATATTCCTTGAGGATGGAAACATCCCGCCACACACCACTATAAAGGAACAGCCCCAGCAGTGCCACGAAGATAAACAATGCCGCCAACCGCGACAACGGCGCCAGTCGCATGCGGACCAGAGTGTCACCAATCGCCAGGGCCAGCGCAAAGGTGATCAGCCACACGGTTCCGCCGGGAGAAACACGCGCATAATTATTGCCAGCAGGTGTCAGATAGTCCGCACTCAGCCCGATCGCTATCGCGACAGCGATCAGGGTTGCAATCAGAGCAGAAAGCCGCAGCCTGAGCGGTGAGCGCACCACCAGCAACGCCACTGTGATCAGAATCAAACCCATCAGAAAAACCGCCTGCGTGAATGGCAGAGCGTCAACAAGCTGCACCGGCGCCGTTGCCGCAACCCGATTGGGTCGCAGAAGAGCAAAGGGCTGGACTATCAGCGAGAGAATAAGGATGAGGGCTATCACCACCCCCAGTCGATCGATGCTGAAACGTAATGCGGCTGCAGTGTTTCGACCTGCGGTTATCTGCATGGTGGATCCTGTTCATCCATTAAAGCCATCCGCAGCGCCAACACCTGACGTTCTTCCCGCAGGCGTTGGCTACCGTCGCAGGATCCTGTCGGATCCTGATCCTAAAAGGCCGGGACTACTTGATGAAGCCGTTCTTGGTGAGATAATCACGGGCGACATCACTCGCCGGCTCACCGCCAACCTGAACACGCCCATTGAGTTCCTGCAGGCTTTCCAGCGTGAAGGATTCAAAAACCGGCTTGAGAATATCAGCAATCTGTGGATGCTCTTTCAAGACGGCCTCCCGAATGATCGGTGTGGGCAGATAGACCGGCTGCACACCCTTGTCGTCCTCAAGGACGATCAGATCAGCAGGCGCAATGCCGCCATCCGTGCCATAGACCATCGCCGCATTCGCGCCCGATGTCTGTTGCGCCGCAGCGGCAATCGTTGCGGCCGTATCGCCGCCCGACAGCGTAATCAGCTGATCCGGTTTGAGGGTGAATTGATAGGCGGTTTGAAACGCCGGCAGCGCGGTGGCGGAGCTGACGAATTCCGAAGAGGCCGCAAGCTTCACGCTGCCGCCATCACTGACATATTTGCCAAAATCGCTCAGCGTCTTCAGCTTGTTCGGCTCAGCGACATCGCGGCGCAACGCGATTGCCCAGGTATTGTTTGCATTGGCCGGTGTCAGCCAGACAATCTTGTTGGCGTCATAGTCGAGTTTCTTTGCCTCTTCATAGCCTGCCTGGGGTTTGTTCCACACATCCAGATCGCCCTTGTTGAAGAAGAAGGCAGCGTTTCCGGTATATTCAGGATAGATGTCAATCTGCCCCTGAGTAATCGCCTCACGCACGATCGGTGTTGCGCCGAGCTGGATCTTGTCGATCACCGCAATATCATTGGCCTTGAGCACCTGCGAAATGATGTTTCCCAGAACACCGCCCTCAGTATCGATTTTCGACCCAACCACCACATCAGCCGCAAAGCCTGACGTTGCCGAAAAGACCATGCCGGCCAGCATGCCGGCCAAAATCACCGATGTTCTCATCCTATGTTCTCCCTCACAGTCATTGGCTGTTTACGTTTCAGGCTATTTAAAAACACCGGGCCGGGATATATCCCAGATTCCGAACAGAGGATGTCTCGGCAAATGCAACCCATCCCCACCGCGTTTATAGGCCTCTCAGCCAATGTATCGCGAGAAACAAATTTCTACGCGCTATCTTCAGTGAGCAGCGAGACCATCTCATTTAACATCTTTGGTGCAAAAGTGTTCCGTCGCCAGACAAAGGAAAGTATCTGGCGATGCTCGGCGCCCAGAGGATATTGGGTGATGGGGAAGGGAAGACGCGCCACGACGGGTTCCGGCAGGATCGAAAGATAACCATGGCGGGTCACAAGATTGATGATGACTGGAATTGAATCCATCTCCATCAGTCGAAGCTTTGCTTGCGTTAGCGGACCGAGTACGCCTTCAAGATAGTGCATCGCGTGCTGCATTATCCCGCTCTTCACGCTGGGAAGCGCCAGCAGATGCCTTAGCAGGAACTTTGCCATATCGCCCTTCAGCTCTGCCATGATGCGGTGATCGCCGATCAAGGCAAGCGGGGCATCGGAAACCACTCGCCCGTCAAATTCTTTTGAAAAGTCGCCATGATCAATGAGGATAGCGTCATAGCGCCGGCTTTTGAGACCGGAAACCAACTCCTCCGCCGTGTTGGCCCCTCTCGCCGGTCGCTGTGCAACGCACGCCGGTTCGGGTTCGCAACAGCAGCGCGCAATCGAGACTGCGTTCAAGTTCTGAAAGCTGACGCGTCAGTTGCGGCTGTCCCACGCCCAGCTCTTTTGCGGCAGCACGTATGCTTCCGGTCTTGGCGGCGACCAAAAACCGGATAAGCGCGGAAAAGCGAATGGTCGGTCGAAGGACTGTGCTGCGGCCAACGGCAAACAAAGAGCGACAGAGATACGCCGCCTCATCAAAAAGCTTCACACGCTTTTGTGCTTCGAGGGTCAGACTGAGAACGGCGCCCTCGCGCCGCAAAAGCGGAATGACCAGTGCGCTTTCCATCCGCTCCAGCGCAGCGCTGACGGTGGAAGCGGCGCGCCCCTCCAGGCGCGCCGTTTCTCGAATGGAACAGGTCGATAACAACGAATGAATGGTCAGAATCGTCGCACTATCCAAAACAGTCCCCCCGAATTGTGTCGCAGTCGCGCAATTCCTGCTCTGCCCGCAAAAGGTTAGCATCTTTCTCTGCGCGAAAGGACGGGATTTTACACGGCTTTCCGCAGCCGGCACCCGCTTTTAGCTCAGCGCCCTGTCCAGCAATACAATGCCCAAATGTCTGCAAAGCCGATCGCAGGGCTCCCACACAAAATCCATGTCAGCATCGATATGCGCGTTTTCAGCGATTCAAACCCCTCAGATGCTCTCAGCATGCCGGACGATCCGCGCGATTGCCACCGGATCTTCGATGCCACTGTCATAAATGCCATAGATGATTTTTGCCAGCCTATGCTGCTCTGCAAGGGTCAGGTTTGTTCTTCCCAATTCAATGCAGGTCTCACGAAAGGCGTGTTGCAATGACCTGAGTTGATCAGGATTGTAGGTTCCAAGGAAAGTGTCGGAACGAAAGGGCATCAGATTCTCTCTTACGATGTATCGCGGTTCGATGATCATGGATCGCTGCGAGAAGAATGACCGGCAGGCGCAGGACACAAACCGGTCGGCAAGCGAACACCTCAATAAAAATTATAGGTTTCGGCGATCTCATTGCCGAGCCGATTATTGCGCGTAATGAATTCGGTCAGAAACTCGTGCAGACCGACATCAAATATCGCACTAATGTCCTGATT
>Ga0308171_1000335_pt1 | contig 114982 bp, 118 predicted proteins | sample PhyGR1_FD_202135 | JGI IMG/M metagenome (GOLD analysis project Ga0308171, IMG submission 202135) | Phyllosphere microbial communities from UC Gill Tract Community Farm, Albany, California, United States - DLSLSG.R1 | ecosystem: Host-associated > Plants > Phyllosphere > Unclassified | place...
GTGGCGGAGTCGGTAAAAATCTACAACGGTCAGCGTCCGCACCTGTCGCTGAAATACAAAACGCCTGATGCAGTGCATCAGGCGTTTTAGCGGCATAACGTGTCAACCTATGCCAGGACTAGTCACCTGCCCCCGATATAACTCACTCCCTCAACCGCATACTCTGCTGCCTTTCTCATCCTGCACCGCTTTCTGGCACGATGATTGCAAAATGTTTCACTGTTTTTCGCTAACAGGCTGATTGCAGGCGCTGCCGCGAGGCGGACTGCACCAAAACAGTCGCACCTCCTGCACCGTAAACGCGCAGTGTGAGAAATTTGCCTTTTTTTGGTGCGGATCACCTCGCAAAAAAGAAACTTTTTTGTTTCATTGCGTTAACAATCCGCTATGTTAGTGACTCTTCTGCGCCCATTTAATCCGCAGAATGAGCAGAAACGCAGCAGAAAACAGACACAACATCATAATCAGCGCAGGTTATATCCTGTGCCTTTTTCATACGAAGGAGTTGGAACATGCAACTACGCAAAGTGGCATTATCTCTTCTGCTGATCAGCGCAGCGGCGGGAGCGGCCCAGGCGGAAGATCTCAGCGGCACCCTGAAGAAGATCAATGACAACGGCGTCATTGTGGTCGGGCATCGCGAATCATCAGTTCCCTTTTCTTATTATGACAACCAGCAAAAAGTCGTCGGCTATTCACAGGATTACTCAAACGCCATCGTGGAAGCCATCAAAGCGAAGCTGAACAAGCCTGACCTGCAGGTCAAAATGATTCCAATCACCTCACAAAACCGTATTCCGCTGCTGCAAAACGGCACCTACGATTATGAGTGTGGCTCTACCACCAATAACCTTGAGCGCCAGAAGCAGGCTGCCTTCTCTGACACCATTTTTGTTATCGGCACCCGTCTGCTGGTGAAGAAAGATGGCCCGATCAAAGATTTCGCTGACCTGAAAGGCAAAACCGTCGTCGTGACCTCAGGGACTACCTCTGAAGTGCTGCTGCACAAACTCAATGACGAACAGAAACTGGATATGCGCATCATCAGCGCCAAAGATCACGGTGACTCCTTCCGTACGCTGGAAACCGGTCGTGCTGTGGCCTTTATGATGGATGATGCCCTGCTGGCTGGCGAACGCGCGAAAGCCAAAAAGCCGGACAACTGGGAAATCTTAGGCACGCCACAGTCTAAAGAAGCTTATGGCTGCATGCTGCGTAAAGATGATCCACAGTTCAAAGCGCTGGTGGATGAAACCATCGCCAAAGCCCAGACCTCAGGTCAGGCAGAAAAATGGTTCGAGAACTGGTTCAAAAAGCCCATCCCGCCTAAGAACCTGAACATGAACTTTGAACTGTCTGATGACATGAAAGCGCTGTTCAAAACGCCAAATGACAAAGCACTGAATTAACAAAAAAATACCCAATGGATTTCAGGTTGCATTGAGGCGGCAGGCGAATGCCTCCGGATGCGCTTACTCAGGTCAGTGATTCGGATGCGAGAACGTAGCCAACAAAAATGCAGCCTGAAAGACAACGGGTATAACAAGGGCGGCCTGGCTGCCCTCTCGATTGCTGAAACCGCGGCATGGACAGACAGACTGACACGGGTCGTTCCCCTGAGTCAGGAAATAAAACGCCGTTCATCAATCTTCAGGGTAGCTTAGCTACCCTTTTTTTCCGGAGCTCGTTATGGGTATCGATTGGAACTGGGGCATATTCCTCGAACAGGCCCCGTTCGGTAACACGACCTACCTCGGCTGGCTGTGGTCCGGTTTTCAGGTGACGATCGCCGTCTCCTGCTGCGCCTGGATTATCGCCTTCTGCGTGGGTTCATTTTTTGGCATTCTGCGCACCGTGCCGAATCGCCTGCTCTCGACCATTGGCACCTGCTATGTCGAACTGTTTCGTAACATCCCGCTGATCGTCCAGTTCTTCTTCTGGTATCTGGTGGCGCCCGAGCTGGTGGGCGAAAATCTCGGCATGTGGTTTAAGTCTGAGCTGGACCCCAATATTCAGTTCTTCCTCTCTTCAATGATCTGTCTTGGCCTGTTTACCGCCGCCCGCGTTTGCGAGCAGGTGCGCGCGGCGATTCAGTCACTGCCGAGTGGACAGAAGAATGCTGGTCTGGCGATGGGATTAACCCTGCCGCAGACCTATCGCTATGTGCTGCTGCCGAATGCGTATCGCGTGATTGTCCCGCCGATGACCTCGGAAATGCTGAACCTGGTGAAGAACTCCGCTATCGCCTCCACCATTGGTCTGGTCGATATGGCGGCACAGGCGGGCAAACTGCTCGACTATTCTGCGCACGCCTATGAATCCTTTACCGCCATTACGCTGGCCTACGTCGCGATTAACCTGGTGATTATGTTGTTGATGAGTCTGGTCGAGCGCAAAGTCCGGCTGCCAGGCAATGCGGGAGGCAAGTAATGTACGATTTTGACTGGAGTTCGATTGCGCCCAGCCTGCCCTATCTGCTCAACGGCTTAGTGATTACCTTTAAGATCACGATTACCGCGGTGGTGTTCGGCATTCTGTGGGGCACTCTGCTGGCGGTGATGCGTCTGTCGACGTTCAAGCCGATCAGCTGGTTCGCCAAAATTTATGTCAACCTGTTCCGCTCAGTACCGCTGGTCATGGTGCTGCTGTGGTTCTATCTGGTGGTGCCGAGTTTCCTGCAGCAGGTGCTGGGCCTGTCGCCTAAAACCGATATCCGCCTGATTTCAGCCATGGTCGCCTTTTCGCTGTTCGAAGCGGCGTATTACTCAGAGATCATTCGTGCCGGTATCATCAGTATTTCACGCGGACAGGGCAACGCCGCGCTGGCGCTGGGCATGACGCAGTGGCAGGCCATGAAACTGATTATTCTGCCGCAGGCGTTCCGCGCCATGGTTCCGCTGTTACTGACGCAGGGTATCGTGCTGTTCCAGGATACCTCGCTGGTCTATGTCTTAAGCCTGGCGGACTTCTTCCGTACCGCGTCCACCATTGGTGAGCGCGATGGCACCCAGGTTGAAATGGTTCTGTTTGCAGGTCTGGTCTACTTCGTTATCAGCCTGAGCGCATCGCTGTTGGTCAGCTATCTAAAAAGAAAAAGGACGGTTTAAATGATTAGCCTGAAAAATGTTTCTAAGTGGTATGGTCACTTTCAGGTGCTGACCGACTGCTCAACCGAAGTTAAAACCGGTGAAGTGGTAGTGGTGTGCGGCCCGTCCGGCTCCGGTAAATCGACGCTGATCAAAACGGTGAACGGGCTTGAGCCGGTTCAGCAGGGCGTGATTGCGGTAAACGGCACCGAGGTGAACAACAAAAAAACTAACCTTGCGCAGCTTCGCAGCCAGGTCGGCATGGTGTTCCAGCACTTCGAGCTGTTCCCGCATCTGAGCATCATCAACAACCTGGTGCTGGCACAGGTGAAAGTGCTGAAGCGCGACAAAGCGGCGGCCCGCGATAAAGGGCTGAAGCTGCTGAAGCGTGTCGGACTGTCAGCGCATGCTGAGAAGTTCCCCGGCCAGCTCTCCGGCGGTCAGCAGCAGCGCGTTGCGATTGCGCGCGCGCTCTGCATGGATCCTATCGCGATGCTGTTTGATGAACCGACCTCCGCGCTGGATCCGGAAATGATCAACGAAGTGCTGGATGTGATGGTTGAACTGGCGCAGGAAGGGATGACGATGATGGTGGTGACACACGAGATGGGCTTCGCCCGTAAAGTCGCCAATCGCGTGATCTTCATGGATGAAGGGAAAATTATCGAAGACACCAACAAAGATGACTTCTTTAATAACCCGCAGTCTGACCGCGCTAAAGATTTCCTCGCTAAAATTCTGCACTAAACACCCTGTGCGGGTCACTCATCGTGGCCCGCACAGGTTTTATTATCAGGGTTCAAAAGGCTGACGCTGAAACTGATCGTTGCCGCACTCCGGACAGCGGGACAGGGTTTCAGGCGTGTAGATTGCCCGGGTAAACTGGCACTTCTCACACACCAGATTGCCCAGCCCCACCACTTCACCGCTCTGATAGACACCGTGGTGATGCAGATCCTGAAAGACCTCACGCCACTCCAGCTGACTTTTATCCGTGATATCCGCCAGCTCTTTCCAGACGCTCTCGCGGATGATGCGCATAAACAGTGAATCCGCCAGCGGTTCTTCCACATCGCTATAGCTGCGTGCAAACTCGCCCAAATCACGGCGCACCGAACTCAGCGCCTGGTCAATCTCACTTTCCGACATATCGTCGCGCACCAGTAACTGGCTTCGCCGCCCGGCAATCAGTTCATCAAGGTTACGATCGCCCTGACGAAGACGTTCGGTCAATACGGCTAACGACTCGCGATATTCCTGAGCCACTTTATTCATTTTGTTCTCCTTTATGCAGACCCGCGCTGAACTAAGTTTAGTCGGAATGTTGCTTTTGCCGTGTCGTCTGTACAGTGAATTACAAAAGGGTGAAGGGGCTGACGCTTTCGGCAGAAATCGTGCCGGCAAAAGTGGGAAGTGTTGTTGATACGCGGCCTTATGGGTATGCTATGCGGATCTTAGAGCCAGAAAAATGTTTTTCATAAAGGACCACAGGCAGCCATGCAAGAGCAATACCGCCCGGAAGAAATTGAATCCCGTGTGCAGCAGCACTGGGATGAAAACGAAACGTTTAAAGTGACTGAGCAGGAAGGTAAAGAGAAATACTATTGCCTCTCCATGTTGCCCTATCCTTCTGGCCGCCTGCACATGGGCCACGTTCGTAACTACACCATCGGCGACGTAATCGCGCGTTATCAGCGTATGCTCGGCAAAAACGTACTACAGCCAATTGGCTGGGATGCTTTCGGCCTGCCTGCGGAAGGCGCTGCGGTTAAAAACAACACCGCGCCTGCGCCATGGACTTACGACAACATCGCCTACATGAAAAACCAGCTCAAACTGCTGGGCTTTGGCTATGACTGGAGTCGTGAACTGGCGACCTGCCAGCCAGAGTACTATCGCTGGGAACAGTGGTTCTTCACCAAACTGTATGAAAAGGGTCTGGTCTACAAAAAGACCTCTGCCGTGAACTGGTGCCCGAACGATCAGACGGTGCTGGCCAACGAGCAGGTCATCGACGGCTGCTGCTGGCGCTGTGATACCAAAGTTGAACGCAAAGAGATCCCGCAGTGGTTTATCAAAATCACCGATTATGCGGAAGAGCTGCTGAACGATCTGGATACGCTGGAAGAGTGGCCTGAGCAGGTCAAAACCATGCAGCGTAACTGGATCGGCCGTTCTGAAGGCGTCGAAATCACGTTCGACGTGGCGGAGAGCGAAGAGAAAGTCACCGTCTACACCACCCGCCCGGATACCTTTATCGGCGCAACCTATGTTGCGGTGGCGGCGGGTCATCCTCTGGCGACGCAGGCATCGGTTAACAATCCGGCGCTGGCTGACTTTATTGCAGAATGCCGCAATACCAAAGTGGCCGAAGCCGATATGGCGACCATGGAGAAGAAAGGCATGGCGACCGGCCTGTCTGTTATTCATCCGCTGACCGGCGAGCTGATCCCGGTCTGGGTTGCCAACTTCGTCCTGATGGAATATGGCACCGGCGCCGTGATGGCGGTTCCGGCACACGACCAGCGCGACTGGGAGTTTGCGACTAAATACGATCTGCCGATCAAGCCGGTCATCCTCAACCTGGATGGATCTATTCCTGACGTCAGCGCTGCGGCGATGACGGATAAAGGCGCCCTGTTTAACTCGGGTGAGTTCAACGGCATGGATCACGCAACAGGCTTTAACGCCATCGCGGATTCACTGGCGGCAAAAGGCGTGGGCGTGCGTAAAGTGAACTACCGTCTGCGCGACTGGGGTGTTTCCCGTCAGCGCTACTGGGGTGCACCAATCCCGATGGTGACGCTGGAAGATGGCACCGTGATGCCTGCGCCAGAAGACCAGCTGCCGGTGATCCTGCCGGAAGATGTGGTGATGGATGGCATTACCAGCCCGATCAAAGCCGATCCGGAATGGGCGAAAACCACGGTAAACGGCCAGCCTGCTCTGCGTGAAACCGACACCTTTGACACCTTTATGGAGTCCTCCTGGTACTACGCGCGTTATACCTGCGCCAGCTACAAGGAGGGCATGCTGGATCCGGCTGCAGCAAACTACTGGCTGCCGGTCGATCAGTATGTAGGTGGTATCGAACACGCCATCATGCACCTGATGTATTTCCGCTTCTTCCACAAGCTGCTGCGTGACGCGGGCCTGGTGAACTCCAATGAGCCTGCCAAACGTCTGCTGTGCCAGGGCATGGTGCTGGCTGACGCCTTCTACTACCTGGGTAATAACGGCGAACGTAACTGGGTGTCACCGGTTGACGTTGAGGTTGAGCGTGACGAGAAAGGCCGCATTACTAAAGCGGTGGACACGCAGGGTCGCGAAGTGATCTACGCTGGCATGAGCAAAATGTCGAAGTCGAAAAACAACGGCATCGACCCACAGCTGATGGTTGAGCGTTACGGCGCGGATACCGTGCGTCTGTTTATGATGTTTGCTTCACCGGCGGATATGACGCTGGAGTGGCAGGAGTCAGGCGTTGAAGGGGCTAACCGCTTCCTGAAACGTGTCTGGAAGCTGGTCTACGAGCACACCTCACAGGGTGCGACCGTGGCGCTGAATGTGGACAGCCTGAATGACGAGCAGAAATCGCTGCGTCGCGACCTGCACAAAACCATCGCCAAAGTAGCGGATGATATTGGCCGTCGTCAGACCTTCAACACCGCCATCGCGGCGATCATGGAGCTGATGAACAAACTGGCCCGCGCGCCGCAGGAGAGTGAGCAGGATCGCGCCCTGATGCAGGAAGCGCTGCTGGCCATCGTCCGTCTGCTCTATCCGTTTACCCCGCACGCCTGCTATGTTCTGTGGCAGACGCTGGGTGGCGAAGGCACCATTGATGAAGCGAGCTGGCCGGTTGCTGATGAAGCCGCTATGGTTGAAGATTCACTGCTGGTGGTGGTGCAGGTTAACGGTAAAGTGCGCGGCAAAATTACCGTGCCAGCCGATGCAACACAGGAACAGGTTCAGGCACGCGCTGCGCAGGAGCATCTGGTGGCGAAGTATCTGGACGGCGTGACTATCCGTAAAGTCATTTATGTACCGGGCAAACTGCTTAACCTGGTCGTAGGTTAAGTTCAGGAGGAACTGTGCGACATCCGATTATCAGGCTGTTTGTCATGCTGGCGGTGGTGATCACCGCTGGCTGTGGTTTTCATCCGCGCGGCACCACTCAGGTGCCCAGCGAACTGAAAACCCTGATTGTTTCAACCGGCGATCCTTATGGACCGCTGGCACGTACTGTGCGTCAGCAACTGCGTATCAACGATGTCACCATTGTTGAAGACAACAAACAGACCCGCACCGATATTCCGACGCTGCGTCTGGGTCCTGAAGCACAGGGCCGTAACACCGCGTCGGTCTTTATCAGCGGCACCTCGGCTGAGTACCAGCTGGTCATGACCATCACGGCTCAGGTTCTGTTGCCGGGCAAAGGTATCTATCCAATCAGCACCACGGTTTATCGTTCGTTCTTCGATAACCCGAATGCGGCGCTGGCAAAAGATGCCGAGCAGGACCTGATTACCCAGGAGATGCGTCAGCGTGCGGCTGAACAGCTGGTTCGTAAGCTGCTGACGGTGCATGCTGCGCAGATGAACAGCAAAGATACCCTGCCAGCGTCCGTGATTTCGGTGCCGGGCCAGGGTTCACAGGAAGCCCCCTCTTCCTCTGCTACCAGCCTGCAATGATCAGGATTTATCCTGAGCAACTCAGCGCGCAGCTCCGTGAGGGGCTGCGCGCCTGTTATTTATTAGCCGGTAACGAACCGCTGCTGTTGCAGGAAAGCTCGGATGCCATCCGTGCCGCCGCAACCACGCAGGGCTTCGAAGAACATTTCAGTTTTACGCTGGATGCCCATACCGACTGGGAGAGCCTGTTTGTCAGCTGCCAGTCACTGAGTCTGTTTGCCCAGCGTCAGACCATGACGCTGCAATTCCCCGATAATGGCCCCAACGCCGCGATGGCCGAGCAGCTGGTTAAGCTGTCACAGCTGCTGCACGCCGATATTCTGTTGATCTGCCGGATGCCAAAGCTGACCAAAGCGCAGGAAAACAGCGCCTGGTTTAAAGCGCTGTCCGCCTCTGCGGTCTTAGTGCCGTGCCAGACTCCTGAACAGGCACAACTGCCTCGCTGGGTCAGTAATCGCGCTAAAGCACTGAAACTCTCGGTAGATGACGCGGCCATACAGCTGTTGTGTTACTGCTATGAAGGCAATCTGCTGGCGCTGGCTCAGGCGCTGGAGCGGCTCTCGCTACAGTGGCCGGACGGCAAACTGACGCTGCCCCGGGTTGAAGAAGCGGTCAGTGATGCCGCGCACTTTACACCCTTCCACTGGGTAGATGCCCTGCTGGCGGGTAAGAGCCGACGCGCACTGCACATCCTGCATCAGCTGGAGAAAGAAGAGAGCGAGGTGGTGATTCTGCTGCGTACCCTGCAGCGCGATCTGCTGACGCTGCTGCATCTGCAACGCCATCAGGCTCAGCAGCCGCTGCGCACGCTGATGGATCAGCAGCGCATCTGGCAGAACCGCCGCGCGCTGTTCACCGACGCACTGCAGCGACTCGATGCCACGCGTCTGCAACGTGCCATTCATCTGCTGAGTCAGATTGAGATCACCCTGAAGCAGGATTATGGTCAGCCGGTGTGGCCGCAGTTGCAGACACTGACGCTGCTGATCAGCAGTCGTGCTTTTCCGACGAGCTTTGCCCATGTCTGAGTTACACGCGCTGTTTGGTGGCACCTTCGATCCCATCCATTTTGGTCATCTGCGCCCGGTCGAAGCGCTGGCTCAGCAGACCGGCTTACAGCGTGTGACGCTGCTGCCTAACAATGTGCCGCCGCATCGTCCGCAACCGGAAGCCAGTGCGGCCCAGCGGGTTGCTATGCTGCGCTGCGCTATCCGTGACTTGCCGCTGTTTGAGATTGATACCCGTGAGCTGGAACGCGACACGCCGTCCTGGACCGTAACCACCTTAGAAGCCTGGCGCGCCGAACGCGGTGCAGCGCAGCCGCTGGCCTTTATTATTGGCCAGGATTCGCTGCTGAGCTTACCGAAATGGCACCGCTGGCAGGATCTGCTGTCACTCTGCCATCTGCTGGTGTGCCAGCGTCCCGGCTATCCGACCCGGTTCGACTCGCCAGAGATGCAGGCGTGGCTTGAGCAACACGTCGCGCAGGATATCCGGCAGCTGCATCAGCAGCCCGCAGGTCATATCTGGCTGGCGGAAACCCCACTCTATGACATTTCGGCGACCGAAATTCGCCGCCGTCGCCATCAGAATCAGCCCTGCGACGACCTGTTGCCTGCGGCAGTTATCGACTATATCGACCGCGAAGGCTTATATCGCGACTGATCCGGGCATGCTATACTGCGCCGCTTAATTTTTTGGCTGCACTCTCCGGGCTTACAGCCGGCCCGATACCACCAGATTCCAAGGGGAACCTTTTGCAAGGTAAAGCACTCCAAGACTTCGTTATTGATAAGATTGATGATCTCAAAGGCCAGGACATTGTCACCATCGACGTTCAGGGCAAATCCAGCATCACCGATTTCATGATCATCTGCACCGGCACCTCTACGCGTCATGTGACTTCGATCGCAGAACACGTTGAGCAGGAGTCCCGTTTAGCGGGCCTGATGCCATTAGGCATTGAAGGCAAAGGCGCGGCAGACTGGGTCGTCGTTGATCTGGGTGATGTCATCGTGCATGTGATGCAGGAAGAGAGTCGCCAGCTGTATGAGCTGGAAAAACTCTGGGGCTAATCGGTGAAACTGCAACTTGTTGCCGTCGGCACGAAAATGCCTGACTGGGTGCAGACCGGTTTTATGGAATATCTGCGCCGCTTCCCGAAAGATATGCCGCTTGAGCTGACCGAAGTGACCGCAGGTAAACGCGGTAAAAATGCTGATATCAAACGCATTCTTGAAAAAGAGGGTGAAGCGATGTTAGCGGCGGTCGGCAAAGGCAATCGCATCGTCACGCTGGATATTCCTGGTCATCCGTGGGAAACCCCGCAGCTGGCACAGCAGATTGAACGCTGGAAGCTGGATGGTCGCGATGTCAGCCTGCTGATTGGCGGGCCTGAAGGCCTGGCCCCCGCCTGTAAAGCGGCGGCAGAGCAGAGCTGGTCACTGTCAGCATTGACGTTGCCCCATCCGCTGGTGCGCGTGCTGGTAGCCGAAAGTCTGTATCGGGCCTGGAGCATAACGACAAATCATCCTTATCATCGTGAATGACCGATCAGCCCACATCAGACATGACAAGTAGCGGATGAAATTACAAAGCAACGCCTTTCGCGATTACAGCGCCGAACAGAAACTCTTTGTCCGTCGGGCGTTTATCGCCTTCGTCGGCATCTTACTGCTCTCTTCAGTACTGGTGGTTAACCTTTACCACCTGCAGATTCTTCGCTTTGATGATTACAGCACCCGCTCCAATCAGAACCGCATCAAACTGGTGCCGGTGGCGCCCAGTCGCGGCATCATTTACGATCGTACCGGCACCCCGCTGGCACTGAACCGCACCATCTATCAGGCAGAACTGGTTCCCGAGAAAGTTGATAACCTGCAGCAGACGCTGGAAAACTTACGCCCGGTTCTGGAACTGACAGACGAAGACCTCGACAACTTCCAGAAAGAGCGTAAACGCTCGCGTCGTTTCACTTCCATCCCGGTGAAAACCGGTCTGAATGAAGTCCAGGTGGCGCGCTTTGCAGTCAACCAGTACCGCTTCCCCGGTGTCGAAGTGAAAGGTTATCAGCGCCGCTACTACCCTTACGGCGCCACGCTGACGCATGTGGTCGGCTACGTCTCAAAAATCAACGACCGTGACGTTGCACGCCTCGATAAAGAGGGCATATGGCCGAACTACGCCGCGACGCACGACATCGGTAAGCTGGGGATTGAAGCCTATTACGAGAGTCTGCTGCACGGCAAAACCGGCTTTGAAGAGGTTGAGGTCAATAACCGTGGCCGCGTCATTCGCCAGCTGCATGAGGAGTCTCCTCAGGCAGGCCGCGATATCTATCTGACGATCGATCTTAAACTGCAGCAATATGTCGAGACACTGCTGGCGGGCAGCCGCGCGGCCGTGGTGGTCAGCGATCCGCGCACCGGCGAAATTCTCGCCATGGTCTCCACGCCGAGCTACGATGCCAACTTATTTGTCGACGGTATTTCCAGTAAGGATTACCGTGGCCTGCTGGAAGACGAAAACCGCCCGCTTTATAACCGCGCAATTCAGGCCGCCTATCCACCGGCTTCGACGGTCAAACCCTATGTGGCCGTCTCTGCCATGAGCGCTGGCGTGATTAACCGTAATACCAGCCTGTTTGATCCCGGCTGGTGGCAGCTTCCCGGTTCAGAAAAGCGTTTCCGCGACTGGAAAAAGTGGGGCCACGGTCGTCTGAACGTCACCAAAGCGCTGGAAGAGTCTGCCGATACCTTCTTCTATCAGGTCGCCTATGACATGGGTATTGACCGCCTGTCGGAGTGGATGAATAAATTTGGTTACGGCAGCCGTACCGGCATCGACTTACCGCAGGAGAGCGCCGGTAACATGCCGACCCGCGACTGGAAGCAGAAACGCTTTAAAAAGCCGTGGTATCAGGGTGACACCATCCCGGTCGGGATCGGCCAGGGTTACTGGACGGCGACGCCACTGCAGATGAACAAAGCGATGATGATTCTGATCAACGACGGCGTCGTCAAAGTGCCGCATATGCTGCGCGCCACCCGCGAAGGCCGCACTCTGGTGCCCTATCGCCAGCCGCCTGAGGCCCCGATTGGTGACATCCATTCCGGCTACTGGGAAATCGCCAAAGATGGCATGTACGGCGTAGCGAATCGCCCCAACGGTACCGCGCACAAAAGCTTTGCTGATGCGCCGTATAAAATCGCCGCCAAGTCCGGTACGGCCCAGGTCTTTGGCCTGAAAGAGAACGAAACGTATAACGCCCATAGAATTGCTGAACGATTACGCGACCATAAATTAATGACCGCGTTTGCCCCTTATGACAAACCTCGGGTGGCTGTGACCATCATCCTGGAAAACGGTGGCGCCGGTCCGGCTGTCGGCACCGTGATGCGCCAGATTCTGGATCACATTATGTTGGGTGATAACAATACAGTTCTGCCGGACGCCGCCCCTGTGCCGCCCGGTTATGAAGGTGAATAAACATGTCGATGCAAGATAGTCCGCAGAAACGATCGATCTGGATGCGCATCCACATCGATCCGATGTTTATGCTGATCATTCTCGCGCTGCTGACTTACAGCGCCGTGGTGATCTGGAGTGCCAGCGGACAGGATCCCGGCATGATGGAGCGTAAGCTCGGTCAGATCGCGATGGGTCTGGTGATCATGATTGTGCTGGCGCAGGTGCCGCCACGCGTTTATGAAGGCTGGGCGCCCTATCTCTATATTGTCTGCGTCATCCTGCTGGTGGCGGTGGATGCTTTTGGACAGATCAGTAAAGGGGCACAGCGCTGGCTCGATCTCGGCTTTGTCCGCTTTCAGCCCTCGGAGATAGCCAAAATCGCGGTGCCGCTGATGGTGGCGCGCTTTATCAACCGCGATGTCTGTCCGCCGACGCTGAAAAATACCGGTATCGCGCTGGTTCTGATCTTCCTGCCTACCCTGCTGGTGGCCGCACAGCCCGATCTCGGCACCTCGATTCTGATTGCTGCCTCTGGCCTGTTTGTATTGTTCCTTTCAGGGATGAGCTGGAAACTGATTAGCGTGGCGGTGCTGCTGGTCGCCGCCTTTATCCCGATTCTGTGGTTCTTCCTGATGCACGACTATCAGCGCGACCGCGTCATGATGCTGCTCGATCCGGAAACGGACCCGCTGGGCGCCGGTTATCACATTATCCAGTCGAAAATCGCGATTGGCTCGGGCGGACTGCGCGGCAAAGGCTGGCTGCAGGGCACCCAGTCTCAGCTGGAGTTTTTACCGGAGCGTCATACTGACTTTATCTTCGCGGTCCTGGCTGAAGAGTTAGGGCTGGTCGGCGTACTGCTGCTGCTGGCCCTCTATCTTCTGCTGATTATGCGGGGACTGGTGGTAGCCGCCCGGGCGCAGACCACCTTTGGCCGCGTCATGGCGGGCGGTTTAATGCTGATTTTATTCGTTTATGTTTTCGTTAACATTGGCATGGTTAGTGGTATCTTACCGGTAGTTGGCGTGCCGCTGCCGCTGGTCAGTTATGGCGGCTCCGCGCTTATCGTGCTTATGGCGGGATTCGGCATTGTGATGTCGATCCACACTCACCGAAAAATGTTATCTAAAAGTGTCTAAGAGGCTGCAGATGCGTAAGGAATGGCTTGGCGTTGCACTGGCATCACTGGTTCTGGCGGCCTGTACCACGCCCGAACCCCAAAATACGGCGCCGCCGCAACCGGCTTACAATGGACCGGTGGTAGAGATTCCAGGCGTTGAGCCACGTTATGAGCCGATCAATCCGGGCACCAGCCAGGATTACAGCGTTAACGGCAAAAATTACCGCGTGATCAAAGATCCCTCAAACTACAGCGAAGTCGGCCTGGCAACCTGGTACGGTGAAGAAGCTCAGGGCAACCGTACCGCCACCGGCGAAGCCTACGATCCCGATGCGCTGACTGCCGCCCACCCTACGCTGCCGCTGCCGGGGTATGTGCGCGTGACCAATATCGCGAATGGCCGTCAGATTGTGGTGCGCGTTAACGATCGCGGCCCTTACACGCCAGGACGCATTATCGACCTGTCGCGGGCTGCCGGTGATCGCCTGAATATCTCGAACAATTCGCGGGTGCGGGTCGACTACATCAAGGTCGCACCCGACGGCACGCTCTCAGGTCCCGGCACCATCGGAACCGTGGTAGCTAAACAGAGCTACTCATTGCCTGCCCGCCCGGACCTGAGTGGCGGCGCGGTGATGAACGGCGGCAGCGCAGCGCCATCTGAACCGCCTGCGCAGAATGTTGAAGCCATCAGCAACAGCACGCTGCAGAGCAGTGACAACATGGGTGCACCGGTGCAGAGCAGTGGCTTTCTTGGCGCACCCCAGCCATTAGCCAACGGCGTACTGGAAGGTAACGAGCCGCCCGCTGCCGCGCCTGCCAGTTCCGCACCCGCAGCCAGCAGTGCGGCTCCCGTAGCCGCCAGCGCCGCGCCTGCAGCCAGCAGTGGTTCCGCCGACGGATATGTGGTGCAGGTCGGTGCGCTGAATGATCCGGCGCGTGCTCAGCAGATGATGAAAAGCCTGAGCCAGCGTTATGGTGTGCCCGGTAAAGTCGAAGACGCGGGCAACAATGTTTATCGCGTTCAGCTCGGGGGCTACGCCTCACGCGCCGAAGCGGCTGCGCTGCAACAGCGCCTGAGCAGTGAAGGTCAGGCCGCTTCATTCATTACGAACACGCGTCGCTGAAACGCTTATCAGACCGCTGCACGTTACGTCTGCTAACAACCCAATCATCACGCCCGGTGCCAGTTAATCTGGCATTGGGTATGATGAGTGACATTTTTAACCTCAAACTCACGGATGTTGTAGTCCTACACATGAACACGCTGAAATCATCTCGTTTGCTGAAACGCCTGACAGTGGGATCACTGATCGCTTTTTCTCTCAGCCATGCTGCTATTGCTGATGACGTCAATCTCAAGACCATGATTCCGGGCGTGCCGGACATTGATGCCGAAGCGTACGTCCTTATCGACTACAACTCAGGCAAAGTGCTGGCAGAGAAAAACGCCGATGCACGCCGCGATCCTGCCAGTCTGACCAAGATGATGACCAGCTATGTCATTGGTCAGGCCGTCAAAGCGGGCAAAATTCATCAGGATGATCTGGTCACCGTCGGCCCGGATGCCTGGGCGACCGGCAACCCGGTGTTCAAAGGCTCCTCGCTGATGTTCCTGAAGCCTGGTGACCGCGTACCGGTCTCTCAGCTGACCCGTGGGATTGTGCTGCAGTCCGGTAACGACGCCTGTGTGGCGATGGCTGACTATGTCGCCGGCAGCCAGGACGCCTTCGTGAACCTGATGAACAACTACGTTAAAGCGATTGGCCTGCAGAATACCCACTTCGGGACCGTGCATGGCCTGGATGCTGAAGGTCAGTACAGCTCTGCGCGCGACATGGCGCTGATTGGCCAGGCGCTGATCCGCGACGTGCCGGAAGAGTACGCGGTCTATAAAGAGAAAGAGTTCACCTTCAACAATATCCGTCAGATGAACCGTAACGGTCTGCTGTGGGATACCAACCTGAACGTGGACGGGATCAAAACCGGTCATACTAACTCAGCCGGTTACAACCTGGTGGCGTCAGCGACTGAAGGCCAGATGCGCCTGATCTCTGCGGTCATGGGCGGTCATACCTTTAAAGGTCGTGAAACCGAGAGCAAGAAACTGCTGACCTGGGGCTTCCGTTTCTTTGAAACCGTTGCACCACTGAAAGCGGGCAAAGAGTTCGCTTCTGAGCCAGTCTGGTTCGGTGATAACGACCGTGTGCAGCTGGGCGTGGAAAAAGATGCTTACCTGACGATTCCACGTGGCCGCATGAAAGACCTGAAAGCCAGCTATGTGCTGACCAACACGGAACTGCACGCGCCGCTGAAGAAAAACCAGGTTGTCGGCAGCATCAACTTCCAGCTGGATGGCAAGACTATCGAACAGCGTCCGCTGGTGGTGCTGAACGAAGTCTCTGAGGGCGGTTTCTTTGGCCGTATCGTTGATTACATCAAACTGATGTTCCATCACTGGTTCGGTTAAGCGTAAGGGGTGATTGAAAAATCACCCCTCCGTCCCCATTACAGGATATTATGATGCTCCCGCTCAGGCGGGAGCCTTTTTTTATGCACCGGAGTTAATATGAAAACCAAACTGAATGAGCTGCTCGAATTTCCTACCCCGTTTACCTACAAAGTAATGGGTCTGGCGCAACCGGAGCTGGTTGATCAAGTGGTTGAAGTGGTGCAACGTCATGCGCCCGGCGACTACAGCCCTGAAGTTAAGCCGAGCAGCAAGGGCAACTATCACTCCGTAAACATCACTATCAACGCCACCCACATCGAGCAGGTTGAACGCCTGTACGAAGAGCTGGGCAACATCGAAATTGTGCGGATGGTTCTGTAATTTACGGGTCGGCAAGGCGCCTCTGCCTGACGGTTTGCCGACGTTTTCCTCAGCGTTACTCTCTTTAGCGGGCTCTCGTTTTGTCAGTTGAAACCCTCTTTGTCCGTCAGTCCGGTCTGTGCGACTGGCAATCTGTCTCCGACGCCATGCATTACTACACCGACCAGCGCGACGACCAGAGTCGTGACGAAATCTGGCTGGTCGAACATCCTCCGGTCTTTACTCAGGGCCAGGCGGGAAAAGCGGAGCATCTGCTGATGCCAGGCGATATTCCGGTGGTGCAGAGCGATCGTGGTGGTCAGGTGACCTACCACGGACCGGGTCAGCAGGTGATGTACGTGCTGATTGATGTGAAACGCCGTAAGCTTGGCGTGCGCCAGCTGGTGACTATTCTGGAAGAGACGGTGATCGCCACCCTGGCAGAATTTGGCGTCAGCGCCCGCGCCCGCGCGGATGCGCCCGGCGTCTATGTCGGGGAAGAGAAGATCTGTTCACTGGGATTGCGCATCCGCAAAGGCTGCTCGTTTCACGGTCTGGCGCTGAATGTGGCCATGGATCTGTCGCCCTTCCTGCGCATTAATCCCTGTGGGTACGCCGGGATGAGCATGACCCAGTTGAAAAATTTCCAGCCAGAGGTCACGACGGAGCAGGTACGCGCTCCGCTGGTCAGCGCCTTTGCGCGGCTGTCAGGTTATGAAAATGTTGAATGGATATCAGGCGATCTCCCTGTTAAGCCTTAACGCAGAATGCGAATTTACAAATATGTAACGTATCCGTGCTGACTGTGGCTGCTTCGCAGGCGATGTGATGATATAATTTTTGCACTTTTTTCAAATAAAGTTGAAAGCCCCCTTCCCGGTTTGATTGGGAACGCTTTCAAATCGCAATCCGACCGGAACCTGCTGATTTATGAGTAAACCAATTCAGATGGAACGCGGCGTCAAATATCGTGACGCAGACAAAATGGCGCTGATCCCGGTGAAAACCGTGGCTGTTGAACGGCAGGAGATGTTGCGTAAGCCGGAATGGATGAAAATCAAGCTGCCAGCTGACTCCAGTCGTATTCAGGGCATTAAAGCCGCGATGCGTAAAAACGGACTGCACTCGGTCTGTGAAGAGGCGTCCTGCCCTAACCTCGCCGAATGCTTCAACCACGGCACCGCCACCTTTATGATCCTTGGCGCAATCTGTACCCGTCGTTGTCCGTTCTGCGATGTGGCACATGGCCGTCCTAATGCACCCGATGCGAATGAACCCGCAAAACTGGCGCAGACGATTGCCGATATGGGCCTGCGTTATGTGGTGATCACCTCGGTTGACCGCGATGATTTACGTGATGGTGGCGCTCAGCACTTTGCCGACTGCATCAGCGCGATTCGCGAAAAAAATCCCACCATCAAAATTGAAACGCTGGTGCCGGACTTTCGTGGCCGTATGGATCGCGCGCTGGAAATTCTCACCGCGACGCCACCGGATGTGTTTAACCACAACCTGGAAAACGTACCGCGCGTCTACCGTCAGGTACGTCCGGGCGCTAACTACGAGTGGTCACTGAAGCTGCTGGAGCGTTTTAAAGAAGCGCATCCGCATATCCCGACCAAATCGGGTCTGATGGTTGGCCTGGGTGAAACCAACGCCGAAATCGTGGAAGTGATGCGCGATCTGCGTCGCCACGGCGTTACCATGCTGACGCTGGGCCAGTATCTGCAGCCGAGCCGTCACCACCTGCCCGTTCAGCGCTACGTCAGCCCGGCTGAATTCGATGAGATGAAAGAAGAAGCGATGGCAATGGGCTTCACCCATGCCGCGTGCGGTCCGTTTGTCCGCTCTTCCTATCATGCGGATATGCAGGCTAAAGGCGAAGAAGTGAAATAAGCACGCCTCTGCTATCAGACGCCTGAAAAACAAAAAACCAGACTGGAAACAGCCTGGTTTTTTTACACGTGCCAGCAATGGCCTGAAATAAAAAGTAACAGTTATTTGCAGCAAATAACCGATTAATCTTTATGAACGACGCGTTCTGCCGGCACGTCTTCAGCCGTTGTTCGGGTTGCACTGGTATCTTCGTCTTTCATGGCTTTTTTGAAGCCTTTGATCGCGGAGCCCAGATCGCCGCCCAGTGAGCGCAACTTGTTGGTACCAAAAAGCAGTACGATAAGCGCACCGATAATCAGCAGCTTGGCAATACTGATACCTTCCATATTTAACCTTTCAACTTTATCGAATCACGGTGACTGTTATTTACGCGCAGTTTGCCTGTGGCTACAAGTGGAATCTGTAACAGAGTAAGTAAGCACTCAGATGAAACGACTGAGAAACGCCTGGGTCCGTGGATGCTGCGGATTCGCAATCACCTCTTCCGGCGTACCCTGCTCAACCACCACTCCCCCATCCATAAAGACAACGCGATCGGCGGCTTCCCGGGCAAAGCTGATTTCATGGGTCACCACGATCATCGTTAATCCCTGATCAGCCAGGGTACGCATGGTCGCCAGGACTTCCCCCACCAGCTCCGGATCGAGCGCTGAGGTCGGCTCATCAAACAGCATCAGCTGCGGTTTGATCGCCAGCGCCCGCGCAATCGCGACACGCTGCTGCTGTCCGCCCGACAGGTGACGCGGCCAGGCGTCCGCTTTGTCACTTAATCCCACCGTCGCGAGCAGCGATCGGGCATGGGCCATCGCCTCCTGACGCGGAAATTTATGCACACCGATGGGCGCTTCAATGATGTTCTGCAGCACCGTCATGTGTGGATAGAGATTGAACTGCTGAAATACCATGCCGATTTTCTGGCGCTGCCGGGCAATCTGGCGTGGCGAGAGCCGGTGCAGCACATGCCCTTTCAGCACATAGCCAATCTGCTCATCACCGACCCGAATCGATCCGGCATTCATCTCTTCAAGATGATTGATACAGCGCAGAAACGTGGATTTACCCGAACCGGATGGGCCGAGAATCACCACCACTTCTCCAGGCCAGACATCCAGATCGATCCCTTTCAGAACCTGATTGTCGCCATAATTCTTCTGCACGTTGCGGGCGCAGACCAGGGGTTCACTCTGACTCATCGCTCCTCCTGCTGGGGTTGCGCATGACCTGCGACGACAGTGGCACGTCTGGGCACGCTGGCCACCCGGCGGGTGCCACGCGCGTAATAGCGCTCGATAGCGGACTGGCCCAGATTGAGGATCGAGGTGATCAGCAGATACCAGATCACCGCCACCATCAGCATCGGGATAATCTCGAAGGTGCGGTTGTAAATCGCCTGCACCGAGTAGAGCAGATCGCCCATTGCGATCACGCTGACCAGCGACGTCGCCTTGATCATGCTGATCAACTGATTGCCGGTGGGCGGAATGATAGACCGCATCGCCTGCGGAATAATGATACGTCGCAGCGCCCGCGACCGGCTCATGCCAAAGGCTTGTGTCGTCTCCACCTGACCGTTATCCACTGACAGCAGCCCGGCGCGAATAATTTCCGCCATATAAGCCGCTTCATTCAGTGCCAGCCCGGCGATAGCCGCCGTCAGCGGCGTAATCAGATCGTTGGTGTTCCAGCTGGCCAGCGTGATGTCGGTCCACGGCAGCGTCAGCGACAGCGCGGGGAACAGCGTGGAGAGGTTGTACCAGAAGATCAGCTGCACCAGCAGCGGCGTGCCCCGGAAGAACCAGATATAGAGCCCGGCGACGCCGCGCAACAGCCGGTTGTCAGAGAGCCGCCAGACGCCCAGTAACAAACCCAGCAGCGTGCCCAGTATCATCGACACGACCGTCAGCCCCAGAGTCACCTGCAACCCTTTCAGCACGGATTCTTCGGTAAACCATTTCAGCACTACCTGCCATTCAAAGTTAGGATTGGTCGCCACCAGCCACAGCAGATTAGAGCCAATCACCAGCACCAGAATCCAGCTGATCCAGCGTCCGTAAGTGGGCGCGCTGCGGGCGAATGCCACGTCGCGCAGCTGCGCCTCGCCACTGTCATCACGGTGCAGATGGCGAGGCGGGCTCATTTGCTGGCCTCTTTCGCCAGATTCAGCCCGGGTGCTTTGGTCATGTTGCCCTCAAGCTGCCACTTTTTCATGATCGCCGCATACGTGCCGTTCTGATACAACGCTTTGTAGGCATCCAGCACCACCTGACCCAGCGGTGAACCTTTGGGGACGACCGTGCCCTGGAAGATATCGCCAAAACCGTTTTTCTGCCCTTTGCCCGACAGCTCAAGTTGCCCCTTCGCCTGATTCACAAAGTAAGTCAGCGGCGCCTGGGAAGAGAAAAACGCATCGGAACGTTTAGAGCGCACCGCCAGAACAGACGACGGCTGATCGGTAAAGGCCTGCACCGTCACTGCCGGTTTTCCGTCCGCCACACACCGGGCTGACTGCTTACGGATGACCTGTTCTGCCGAACCCGCGGCCATCACGGCTATGCGCTTGCCACAGGTGTCATCCAGCTGATTGATTTTCGCCGGGTTGCCCTTCTGCACGCCGAAAACCACAAACTCCTGCACAAAATCGATGAAGTCCACTTTCTGCTGACGGTCCGGGTAATCGCCAATCGGGCCAATCGCCAGCTGATACCGGCCTGCATTAATGCCGGTGAGTACGCCTGACAGACCGCTCACCGTCGCGTGCTCGATCTTCACGCCCAGCAATTGCGCCAGCGCGGTCGTTAACTCGGCTGAGGCCCCCTCCATTGAGTGCGGACCATTAACGATTTCATAGGGCGGAAATGATCCGTTATTCACAGAAATCATTTTGCCCGCTTTTTTGATCTCATCCGGCAGCCGATTGTGCAGGGCCTGGTCAACTTTTTGCACCGGAATAGCGTCGGCAGCCTGCGCCAGGGAGGCTGTCAGCCCCAGCGCCACGATTAAGGCGGTTGCTCTCTTCGTCATAATGGATTCCTGGTTCAGCGGATCAGTTGAGTTCGGGACGGGCGAAGCGTCGGTTCTCCAGTACCGGCAATACCTGGCGGGCATAGGCGACGCGCTCCGGATCGAGGTCGGCAAACAGCAGTGCTGGCGACTCCGCCGCATTCGCCACCGCGACGCCCAGCGGATCGACCACCAGACTGTTGCCGATATTGCGTGGGCCACACTCGCCCACCGCCACCATATAGCAGGTATTCTCCAGCGCACGGGCGCGGGTCAGCAGTTCCCAGTGCATCTCTTTCAGCGGACCTTTAACCCAGGCAGCGGGCAGCACCAGGACGTCTGCACCATCCAGCACCAGACGACGCGCCAGCTCCGGGAAGCGCACGTCATAGCAGGTCATTAATCCGACCTTCATACCCGCGACCTCAATCAGCGGCGGAATGACATGGCCCGGATTGACCCGCTGCGACTCCTGCATCGCAAAGGCATCGTAGAGATGCAGCTTTTCATAGGCGGCGATGATTTCACCGTTGCGGAGAGCGACCAGCACGTTGAGCGCTTTCTGCTGGTCGGTGGGAACATGAACGCTCATCATGGTGGTCAGCGCCGTGTGCTTGCTGGCGGCCAGCAACTGGCTCAGGAAAGGGCCATCCAGCGGCTGCGCCGCTTTCAGCACCAAATCGGGATCGGCAATATCACGCGCCAGCACGCCTTCTGGCAGCACCAGCAGATCGGCTCCCCCTTCGGATGCCCGCTGCATTAAGTCCAGACAGATACGGGCGTTATCCTGCCATTCGCGGCTGACCGCAAATTGTCCCAGTGCCACTTTCATCATTTCTCTTCTCCCGCAGCGGCCGGAAACATTGCTTCCGGCGTCAGTAATTGGTGGGTCAGCCCCTGCTGATAGAGTTCGCGGCCAAAGTCCGCAATCATCTTCCTGTTAGCGCTAAAACCATTCTGATTCCAGTCCGCCGGTAATTCCTGCGCAGTGCGTCGCAAATCGTCCAGCAGCCACGGCGTGGTGTCGGCATATTTCTCTCTCTTCTGCATCCAGACCTGGTAAGAGCGATCGATGACCTCACTCAACGCCGCAGGCAGCCAGGGATGCGCCGCCGCCAGCGCCGGTTTAAGCGCCAGAATGTGAATGCCCGGCACGTAGCCGACCCGGTTGAAGTAGTCCCGCTCCGCCTGATAAAAATCGGTCTGCAGCTGCCGCAAACCCGAGTCAGGCAGGAAAAAACCCTCCGGCATAAACGGCGTGAAGATGGCATCCAGTTCACCCGCCTGCAGCATCTCAATCAGCGGACGTTCGTCAGGCGCCGGTTCAATGCGGCCCGGCCGGCCAAAACCCGCCAGCCGATCGACTATCGGATGATCGGCCGTAAGACGGCCGGCATACCAGAAGACATCATCAATTCCGACGCCCGCTTCACGCAGCACCGTGCGTGTCCAGGTATTGCCCGAATCCTGCCAGCCGGTGACGCCGATTCGTTTGCCTTTCAGCTCTGCTGGCGTGGTGATGGGGCTGCTGGCGGTGGTGATGATGCAGCGCTGGCGGAAGCCGCGCATCAGGAAGTGCGGCAGGCCGAGCAGGCTTTCGTCGCCTCTGGCCCGGCTCTGGGCGTAACGGCTGAAGGAAACTTCTCCCGCGTCATAATCGGGGCTGGTCGCCAGATCATTTACCAGCGTACCCACGCGGTCGATCTGTAACTCAAAGCCTTCCGGTCTGATATCGCCCAGCGCCAGCGGGGTGAAGTAGTCCCAGTCGCGTACCGCCAGTCTGATGAGTAGCCTTGCCATGATCTCTCCGTTTACGCTGCGCCGCCGGGACGGTCATAAAATAGTGCTTGAATTTGATACTAGATCCGGAATACTTATCTGAACAATAACTATTTTGTTACTGAACAAAGTATTTTCTTATGACAGAGAGCGTCGACCTCAACTGGTTTTGCAGCCAGATAACATCGCCTTCCGTGAAAGGCATCGCCCAGGCCGCCTCGGCACTGATTCGTGACGGACAGATTGCGACGGGTATGCAGATGCCTGCCGTGCGGGAGATTGCGGAGCAGCTGGGCGTCAGTCCGGCAACCGTTTCTGCTGCCTGGGCGCAACTCAGAAAGCAGAAAGTACTGGCGGGCAAGGGTCGCAGTGGTGTCTGGGTGAGTGGCAACACGGTCATGCCGCGTCCGATTCGCTTTGAGAAGATCGGTAACTACGGCGATAACATCCGGGCTGACCTGACTCTGGCCTCGCCCGACCCCGCCCTGCTGCCTGATCTGCAGCGCGCGCTGCAGGCGGCCCTGCACTCACCCCAGCTCAACAGCTACACCCGTGAAGCGATTTCAGCGCCGCTGCTCCAGGCGATTAAGCCGCGCTGGCCCTACGCAGCAGAAGCGTTTCTGGCGACGGATGGCGGTTTTGATGCGATGAACCTGCTGGTGCAGACCCTGGTCTCGCCGGGTGATCGGGTCATTATTGAAGACCCGACTGCGACACGGCTGCTCGATATGCTGGATAACGTCGGCGCAGAGATCCTGCCGCTGGCGTGTGATGAACAGGGTCCGCTGCCGGAGGTTTTGTCTGTTCTGCTGGAGCAGGCACCGGTCATGCTGATCTATCAGCCCCGCACCCACTCGGCTACCGGGAACAGCATCAGCCCGGCGCGACGTCAGGCGCTGGCGCAGGTTCTGCAACAGAGCAGCACACTGATTGTTGAGGATGATGGGATTGGCGATCTCTCCGCAGAGGCGAGCTGGAGCCTGGGCGTCTGTTTTCCTGAGCGCACGCTGCACATCCGTTCATTCTCCAAAGCCTACGGGCCGGATCTGCGCCTGGCGGTGCTCTCTGCGACGTCTGAAATGGTCAGACGCATTCAGTCATGGCGAAATTTTGGCGTCAGCTGGACCAGCCGCATTCTGCAGGACGCAGTCGCATGGCTGCTGGAGGATGAGGCGACGCAACAGCAGCTTGCCACCGCGCGCGCCATCTACCGGCAACGACGCGAAGCGATGCTGGCGGCGCTGGCGCAGCGCGGCCTGACGCTGCCGCTGCGCGACGGGTTAAGTCTCTATATCCCGGTAGCGTCCGAGCAGTTTGCCATGATTACGCTGGCGGCCCGCGGCATTGCGGTTGTGCCAGGCGAGCGCTGTCGGCTTGGCCCTACACAGTTTATTCGCGTCAGCATCGCCAGCCTCAGAGATGAACAGCGGGAGATGATTGCTGAGGCGCTGGTTATCGCCTCAGGACGGGAAGTTAACCCGCTTGCAGATCTTTGATGAGATAACGGGGTGACTCAGCATAGCCTTCGCGGGCATAGAACTGATTCGCCTTGATACGTGACTGATGACAATGCACTTCCATGCGATCGCAGCCACGCCGGGTGGCCAGCATTTCGGCATACTGAAGCAGCTGCTGGCCGACGCCCTTACTGCGCTCACCTTCTGCAATGCAGAAATAGCTGATGCGGGCGAAGTCACCGGCCAGGGCCAGCTGAGGAATAAAATGCAGGGAAAGGAAACCCAGTACCTGACTGCCATGTTCCGCCACCAGCAGCGCTTCACTGGAATCGCTGCACAACTGCGCCAGACGCTGCTCAATAAAGCTTTCGGTGCCGCCATAGCCTAACTCGCTCAGCAAGGCACTCAACGCAAAACTGTCTCTCAACTCTGCCTGACGTATGTTCATCCTCTCTCCTCACTCACCGGGTTCTGTCGCACAGTTATATAGCGTCGCAGGCTAAAAAGCTGCATATCGGGTTGTTATAAATATGTTACGGGGATTTATTGTGAACCGCCGCGCAGTTTGTGCGGCCACAGGGACGATAAAGGAGGTTACGATGAAAGGGATGAAGCGCAGATTACAGGCATAAAAAAACCCGCCATAAGGCGGGTTTTTAGAATTCTGACTGTTAACTTACAGACTGATAACGTTAGCAGCAGATGGGCCTTTAGCACCGTCGGTGATTTCAAACTCTACGCGCTGACCTTCAGCCAGAGTTTTGAAGCCGTTGCTCTGGATTGCAGAGAAATGTACGAATACATCTTTGCTGCCATCTTCAGGAGTAATGAAACCGAATCCTTTAGATTCATTAAACCACTTAACGTTACCTTTGATCTTAGACATCTATATTACCTTTACATGAAAAATGGACACTAAACTGTGTCGGGGTCTAGTACAGCAATTGCTGAGGGATTTGTCCAGCATGATTTGATGAAAAAGTGATAAATATCGACTTTCCGTGCATCCATCACACTTTCCTGCTTTACGACTTGCGAAACACCCCTCGCCAGGTATCAGGCCGGTAACGTCCTCCTGCGGCTAACCTGCTGGAAAGGCGCACCTTTTCACTATTAAACAGTTACGTCATTGACGTTAAAAAGAAAAATCTTACTAAGACGTATTCCTGTTCTTACTGGCAGTCAGTGTCTCAAAAGAGACTCTTTTTGTCGTTCTGCGGAGCGTAAATCCCCTCTCCTGAATCTGAATTTTCTGCTTCAACCAGGCTCCCCGAGCCAGTTGGTGAATAAATAAACAGAAAATCTTAAATTTCTTAACACAAATCCGCCTCACGTCCTGGCAAAAATGAGCCTGTCGTGCCATCCACACCAGTCAGGGCAGGCTATTCGCAGATATTTTAGCCAACAAGAGAGAAACCTTGAGCAAGATCAATGAAGTGCTTTTTAGTGACTGAATTCGCATTTGGCAACAAACAATCAACCTCATAAGAAACTACTTTTCTCATCGCAGTCCGGAATAGTATTCGCGGGAAATAGATAACGTCCGCTTAAGCAGTCAGGGAGTGGCATCCGTTAATGCAGGATAAAAGGAGGGTGAGACACAGGATGGTGATGAAGATACGCTGCAGTCAGTGTGGAAGCGCCCGGTTCTTTTTTACCGATTACCGTGAGGGCCAGCGCAACGTTCATGGTGCCCGCTGCGCAAACTGTAAAAAGTGCCTGGATTCACAGGATCTGCTGCCCAGTACGCCGATGGATCCGATTACACACTGTCTTCTGGCCAGCCAGAAAACAGTGCGGGCACCTGATTAGGTGCCCGCAGTCGCTGAAGCTTTAACAGAAATCAGAAAATCAGTTTAAACACCCCTGTCAGGGTCAGCAGGCCGACGATAAAGATAATCGCGATAATCCACAGAATAATTTTCATTTCCTTTTCCCCTCACTGATTAGACACGCTTCCTGTAAACAGTATAGACAGGAATATGGGTCATGCCGCTTCACTTAGGCTTCAACTGGTCAAAAGTTCACCAATTCTGCCCTTTATTTATATTCTGAGAGAGCGATCGCAACACCACTTTTTACCGCCCCTCTTTCTTCGTTAACCCCCCCACTCCTGGCTAAAATTTAGGCGGCAAGGCAGGCCTCAGTAGTGATGAGACTGAAATGAGTCGCGAGGAGATCTTATGAGCACGATTAATACCAGCATGGGCCGCTACAGCCTTAAGGCCAAAAACAGCGGTAATCACATCAAAGGTTCTTTCGCCATCAACGATGAAGGCGGCACGCAGCTCTCTATGCAGGAGTTTGACGAGCACTATCTTGATGATGTGGTGAATAACGTGATCTACCCGGTCACCGGTGGCAACCGTGAAATTGCACGCGCGCTGCGGGAACAGATGGTGAAAGCCGGTTTTGAACCGCCTCACTAAGGCGTCAGATTGATGTGACAGATTGGGCCGCATTTTGCGGCCCTTTTTATTTCAGACATCGTGCACGAGGTAAGAGCAAAAAGCCGCTGGCAGGGTTGCCAGCGGCCAGAAGTTAAATCACCCAGGAGAGCAGCAGACACCCCACCAGGCCACAGACCGAAATAATGGTCTCCAGCGCCGACCAGGAGCGAATGGTTTCGCCAATGGTCAGGTTGAAATACTCTTTGAACAGCCAGAAGCCCGGATCGTTAACGTGCGAGAAAATCACGCTGCCGGACCCTACGGCGATCACCATCAGTTCCGGGCTGGCGCCACTGGTCACAATCAGCGGTGCCACAATGCCCCCGGCGGTAATCGCCGCGACCGTGGCAGATCCCAGTGCAATACGCAGCACCGCGGCAATCGACCAGGCCATAAAGATGGGTGACAGCTGAGTCGAGTGCATCATGCTGGCGATATATTTATCCACGCCGCTGTCCACCAGCACCTGTTTGAAGGCCCCGCCACCGCCGATGATCAACAGCATCATGGCGATGATTTTGATCGAATCGGTCAGGGTATCCATCACCTGCTCCATCGTACGGCCGCGATTGAGTCCAAAGGTGAAGATCGCAATCAGCACGGCAATCAGCGTCGCCATCACCGGGTCGCCAAAGAACTCCGCATACGGCAGCAGCACGTGACCTTTTGGCAGCAGCATCTCCGCCACGGCACGCAACGCCATCAGCACCACCGGCACCAGTGCCGTCCAGACGCTGACGCCAAAGCCGGGCATTTCCGCTTCGGTAAAGGTTTTCGGGTTATAGAGCCCCTGCGGAATCGGTTTATCGATGTTTTTCAGGAAACGGGCGTAGACCGGACCCGCCAGAATCACCGTTGGAATACCCAGCAGCGTACCAAATAGCAGTGTTTTACCCATATCCGCGTTAAACAGCGTCGCAATGGCGGTCGGGCCAGGATGCGGCGGAAGAAAACCGTGCGTCACGGACAGCGCTGCCGCCATCGGTACGCCGACATAGAGCAGCGGCACACGCGCCGACGCCGCCACGCTGAACACCAGCGGCAGCATCAGCACAAAGCCGACTTCGTAGAACAGCGCAAATCCGACAATGAAACCGGTCAGCACCAGCGCCCACTGAATGTGCTTCGTACCGAATTTTTCAATCAACGTCGTGGCGATACGCTGCGCGCCGCCACAGTCGGCCAGCAATTTACCGAGCATGGCACCAAAGCCCATGATCAGCGCCAGGCTGCCCAGTGTGCCACCCACGCCCGCTTTGATTGAGGTAATGACTTTATTCACCGGCATGCCCTGCATCACGCCGACGGCCAGCGCCACCAGGATCAGCGCGATAAATCCATTGAGCTTAAAGCGAATCATCAGCAGCAGCAGTAGCGCGACGCCGATCGCCACATAGAGTAATGGCATAGCTTTTCTCCACCTTGTGCACTGAACCGAATTCAGTGTCGATTTATTATCATGATCCCCGGAGGGCGACAAAACAGAGCCTCTGTAAGATGTTTACACATCCCGACAAACGCTGTTACCGATAACATGTTAAGGGTAACATCCGCAGGAAAGCATCACCCCGCCGACGGTGAATTTCTGTTTTGCGAAGGTGATCAACTTTTTGCCAATGCGTTATCAGAAAGTTTGCCAGTGTCGGCGCCGCGCTTTTCGTTACACTCAGATTTTAGCGAAATGTAAAAAGGATGCGCTGGTGAGTGAGAACCTGAGTGAGCTGTACAGTAATCAACGAACCCTCTTTGGCCGGGGCAGCCTGGATAAGCTGGTGCCGCTGCTGGCCGCCCGGTCACAGCCTACCCTGCTGTTTTGCGGGCAATCTTTCCTGCAGGGCCCGGCCTATGCCCGGCTGAAAGCCGGACTCAACGATCACATCATCGGCTATGAAATTGTCAGTCATGAAGCCTCACCCGCCGAGATCGATGGGTGGGTAGCGCGCTGGCGCGGTCATGTCGATCGGGTGGTGGCGATTGGCGGAGGAAGCGTGCTGGATGCGGCGAAAGCGTTCAGCGCGATGATTCAGCATCCGCTACCTACCGCCCGCTATCTGGAAAAAGTGGGTGATACCGCCGTTCAGCCCGTCACGCTGCCGCTGATTGCGGTCCCGACCACCGCCGGGACCGGCAGTGAAGTGACGCAGAATGCAGTGGTAACAGACCAGCAGGATATCCAGATCAAAGCCTCGCTGCGCCACCCGGTCTTTGTGCCGGAGGTGGCAATCCTTGACCCGGATCTGCTGAAAGGCGCACCCGATCACGTGCTGGCGACCTGCGGTATCGATGCCTTTACCCACCTGTTTGAGGCCTATCTCTCCAGCAAAGGCAACCTCTTCACCCGCCAGATGGCGCTGACCGGCCTGCGTCAGTTTGTTCAGGCCTGGCCTGCACTGAATCGCGAGGATGCGGCGGGTGATGCGGCACGTGAGGCGATGATGATGGCCTCATGGCTGGGCGGTGTCAGTCTGAGCAGCGCGGGTCTGGGCGTGATACACGGTATTGCCGGGGAACTGGGCGCGATTAAGCCGTTCCATCATGGCGAAGTGTGTGGGCGTCTGCTGTTTCCGTTCCTGGATCTGTTGTCCGACAGCGATCATCCGTTACAGCGTAAGCTGATGGCAGACCTGCACCCGCAGCTCTTCAGCGAAACCACGGACTCACCGGCACAGTTTCTGAAACAGTGGCTGCAGCAGCAGGCGATCACCCCGTTCTGGCAGGAGGGTCCTACGCTGAGCCACACCGAGGCCGAGTGGATTCTGGCGCGTGCTAACAGCAAAAACTCGCTGGTGAATTACAGCCGCGAACAGATGCAGATGATGATTACGCAGGCCTGGCACATTACAGCGTGATCAAAACGCTGGCCTCCTTCACTGACCTGCCAGCCCTGGCAGGTCATATAAAGCCTGTCAGCTAAGCCTGCGTGCCGCTAAAAGGCCCCTCGCCTGCCAGCATCAGTTCAATCACCTGCAGCACGCCCTGCTCGTTGTTAGAGGGCGCTTCATAGCGCGCCGCCTGTTTCACCCGCTGTGGCGCATTGCCCATGGCAAAACTGAAGCCGGACTGCCTGAGCATCTCCAGATCGTTACCGCCATCGCCGAAGGCCAGCACCTGGTCGTGCGTAATCCCCCAGCGTTGTGCCAGCAGATCCAGACCGTGCGCTTTATGATTTCCCGGCACGATCAAATCAACCGAGCCGTGACCGCTGGAGGTCGCTGCCACGCGGCCCTGATGCAGTCGCTCAATATCTGCCATCAGTGGCTCGATGTAGTCGTCAGAGAGATTCAGCGCGAACTTAAACAGCCGGTCATCCTGCACGTCATCCAGATGATGAATCGGCTTCAGCCGGTGACAGTAATGGCGCATCTTCTTCAGCCAGGTCTCTTCCATACCCTCGAAGTACCAGGCGCTTTCACGTCCACACAGCAGGTAGCGCAGGCCGGGATAATCACCGTTTTGCAGGGTGTCGATCACCGCCTCTACATCGCGGCGTTCAAAGGCACCACAAAACAGCTCCTCATCGCGATCGATAATCCATGCGCCATTCTCCGCCACAAAGGCGATATCGCTGGCGATCTCCGGGAAGAAGGATTTGAGCTGGTAATACTGATTGCCGCTGGCCACCACAAATTTGATGTCACGGGCGGTGAGCTGCTGATAGCAGGCGAGAAAGCGGGATCGATTGTACTGCTTGTTATCGTCCAGAAACGTGCCATCCATATCTACCGCAACCATCTTAACCGTCGTCATCATGACTCCTTACACAGGAAATTTCAGAGTGGAGTCTCAGGATAGCCGCTGACGCAGCAAAACGGAAAGAAAGAGGGATGGCCGTAGCCATCCCCGAGATTTTTGACAAACTCCGGCCCGGTAGCGGTAAGACCGAGCCTGCTTAGGGAACACGGTCAGATCGGAAAGACGCAAAAGCTGTCATCCATGACACGCTCGGCCCGCGCGATTACGCACCTCATCCCTGAGGTGCGCCCGTTGCCGGGCCAACGCTTTGCGTTGTTCAAAAACGCTCCCGGCGTTTTTGTCCATGGCGCGGGACGCTTTCCTCTTCAGACCGGGTTCCCTGCGCTTTTAGCTATTACTTTGCTGTCAGAGCAACTCTGATTGGGTTTGTCAGCAGTCTGGGATGGCCACAGCCATCCCTGGGGATCAGTTCAGGGCGCTGTTCAGCACCAGGGCAGTAATCACACCGGTTGCGGCAGCAATCAGCACATAGTTGCCGTCGATGTTTGCCCAGTGATAACCACGCGGCGGTTCACGCAGACCGCGTTCATGCCAGTCGGCTACCCGGTAATGGTCGCCGCGATACTCCGGCGGGACAGGATGGCCGCGACGGAAATCGTGGCCCTGCCAGGCGAAATGGTCACGATCGTTGCGGGCGTCTCTGCCATGACGGTTGTTATCCTGATCAGGGCGATGATTGCCCCTGTCATGGCCGCTGTTGTCGCGGCCACGATTCTGGTCAGGACCGCGATTGTCAGGACGATGATCCTCATTCTGATGCGGCACAGGCAGTCGCTGCGCGTCATCATGATCGTCTGCCCGTGAGGCCTGAGAAAAGAGCGTGCTGCATGTCAGAAGTGAAGCGATAAGTGTCAGTGTTGTTTTTTTCATGATACTGCCTCCGAAAATAACGGCTGTTCAGGCACCGTTGATCGGCATCATGGCAATAATTGTGGCGGGAGACATGTGTAAAAGTCTTAAAATCCGGTAACTTACATACTATTACGCTTACTTAGCGCTTTCTTAACACGGGTCATGCCCGGACACCTTTCCTGACGAAATCCAGATTAAACGGCCAGCCCAGGCGTCACGCATCAGGCTGACCAGTTAAGCCTGATTAAGGCGTGCTCAGGATCACCGGCGCGTCCGGCAGTCCGGTAAAGTGCGTCACGATGTGATGATAATCGGCCGTCGGATCCAGATCGCGGAACGCTTCCGGATAGAGATCTTTTGCCAGGATTTCCATGCCGATGATGTTGTAAGGATGATTATAGAAATGGTGATAAACGCCATAAACCCGTTTCTGTTTCACCGGCTCGATCTGCTCCAGACCGGTGCGGCTCTGCAGGCGGTTAAAGGTGGCGGTCACATCGGTCTGGCTGGCACCGTAACCAAACGGCAGCACGTTGCTGTTCGGGCGCTTTGAGCCCGTCATGATGTAGACGTCTGGCTTCATAGCGATAATCTTTTCCAGCGACACAAAGCCGGAACTGCCGGGCAGCAACGCGGAGCCGATATTTTTTCCACCAACTGCTTCTACCAGCGCGCCCCAGCCGTTGTGACCGTGGGTAAAGCAGCAGTTGTCGCTGTTACCGGCAATCGGCTCAATAAACACCGTCGGCTTGTGCTGCACCTGCGCAATTTTCTGCTGAAGCATCTCCCAGCGCTGCTGGTAAAAATCGGCGTAGGCTTTTGCTTCGGCTTCGCGGTTTAGCACGGTGCCCAGCACTTTCACGCTCTTCAGGGTGTTCTCTTTCGGATGGAGTTCATCATCCAGGAACAGCACCGGGATGTGCAGGTTTTTCAGGGTCGCCAGCACGCCCGACTGCGTCAGGGCCGGTTTGGCGCGCAGCTGCGCAATCATCATATCGGGCTGCTTCGCCAGCACGCTCTCCAGATTGACCTGCCCCTGATCGTTAAAGCCCATGTCCACAATCGATGCCGCCTGCGGCCAGCGCTGCTTCAGCAGGTCCCAGGTCTGAGTATCCTGTTTTTTCGGCAGGTTGTTCCAGGCGACGACGCGCTGAAACGGATTCTGACGGTCCAGTAATGCCAGCGCCATCACATCGCGCCCATCCTGCAAAATGACATGCTGCGGCTCTTTCTGCAGCGTAATTTTCTGACCATCCATATCGGTCACGGTGACCGGATAGGTGGTAGCCGCACAGGCGGTTGAGAGTAAAAGCGTGGTGGCAGCCGCTATCCCGATTTTCATTTTTCTCCTGTCCTTTAAAGGAATAATAATTATTCGCGTTTACTTTACCATGCGAATCAGTAACAAATGTAAATATTGCTGACCAGATGCTACTGAGAGAGCGGGTTCACGAGGCAACGGCAGAGTGAAATGACGGGGCGCTGTTACGCAGATGAGAGGGTCACAGGATGAATGGCGGGAAGACGGGCAGGCGCATCCCGACAGGAGAGATGCGCCTGCTGGCTCAGGGTTACTTCACCAGCGAATAGAAAATTGCGGAGATAGCAATCAGTCCGATCAGCACCACAAACAGATTGCTGATGTGACCACTGTATTTCCGCATCGCAGGCACCTTCTGGATGGCATACATCGGCATCAGGAACAGGATCATGGCAATAATCGGGCCGCCCAGCGTCTCAATCATGCCGAGAATGTTCGGGTCCAGCGTCGCCACCAGCCAGGTGGTCAGCAGCATAAAGAGTGCGGTCAGGCGATTCAGTCTGGCGGGCGCGATGGTTTTACCACGACTGCGCAGCGCCTTGTTGACCATACCGTTAAACCCTTCACGCGCCCCCAGATAGTGACCGAGGAACGATTTAGTGATCGCCACAATCGCTATCAGCGGCCCCATCCAGGCAATCATCGGCACCTGAAAATGATTAGCCAGATAGGAAAGAATCGTGATGTTCTGCGCCTTGGCGGCAAGCAAATCCTCAGGCGACAGGCTCAGCACGCAGCTGAACACAAAGAACATCACCGTCACCACCATCATCAGGTGCGAACAGGCCAGAATGCGCGAACACTTTTTCTCTGCGGCATCGCCATACTCTTCGCGCTTCGCCAGCGCAAAGGAGGAGATGATCGGCGAATGATTAAAGGAGAAGACCATCACCGGAATCGCCAGCCACAGCGTCATCCACAGGCTGCTGCCCGCAGGCTTGACGTTGAGCGTCGAAAGTACCGCGCCGTGCCAGTGCGGGATCAGGTAGCAGGCCATCAGCATCAGCACCGCCACAAACGGATAAACCAGCACGCTCATCGCTTTGACAATCATCTTCTCGCCGAAGCGCACAATGGTCATCAGGCCGACAATCAGCAGCAGCGACAGCAGCACACGCGGCGGCGGCACCAGGCCGAGCTGATGCACCATCAGGCTCTCGACCGTGTTGGTAATCGCCACGCTGTACATCAGCAGAATCGGGTAGATAGCGAAGAAATAGAGCAGCGTAATCAGCTTGCCCGCGCCGACGCCAAAATGCTCCTCAACCACCTCGGTGATATCACCGGCCGGATTTTTACCGGAAAGCACAAATCGGGTCAGCGCGCGGTGCGCAAAGAAGGTCAGCGGAAAGGCCAGCACCGCCATGATGATCAAGGGGATCAGCCCGCCGACGCCCGCATTAATGGGCAGGAACAGCACACCGGCGCCAATCGCCGTGCCGTATAAACCCAGCATCCACATGGTGTCGGTTTTACGCCATCCCGTATCGACGTCACTCTCAAGCGCGCCCAGCGTGCCAGTTTGCGTGGTTTTCATCAGATTTTCCGTGTTAAAAGCCGCCATTAACCTGAACGGTCAGGCAGGTAAAGGTCTGCCCCGCTCTCCGCCTCAGCTGCAACCGGATCAGTGAAGCGTGATGCTGACCCGCCCGTGCGTAGGTAATCGATTGCGTGCGCCACTTTTTACACTACCTGACGATAAAAGTTCAAGCTGTGCAGATAAACACGCATAGATTGGCTAAAAAACCGTCAGATTGTGCAGCGTGACTGCGCGACGATCATGCCATCTTTGTGGTGCCTTTGCTGCCCCTGAAAAGGTGATCCCTGTAACGATTCAGCGTAACGGGCTACGCTTTAACGGACGCTGTCGCGATCGCGCAGCCGCAAAGGAGAAGAGAATGAAAATTGCCTGCCTGGGATGGGGATCATTGATCTGGAAAAGCGGCGCGCTGCCGGTCGCCAGTCAGTGGCATCATGATGGTCCGGCGGTACCGATTGAGTTTGTGCGTATCGCTGACGGCGGCGAGTTGTCGACCGCGATCTGCCTGAACGCCCGCCCCGTGCCGGTATTCTGGGCCTGGCTGAACACGGCGTCACTGGAGAGTGCCTGTCGCGCACTGCGCCTCCGTGAAGCGATTCCGGACAGCCGGGTCGATGGCATCGGGATGATGACGGTAACAGAAACGTCGGTGGGACCGCTGGCGGAGTGGGCGCAGGCAAAGGGCATTGAAGGGGTAATCTGGACCGGTCTGCCTGCCCGCATGGCGGGTGTCGAAGGCCAGATCCCGACGCTGGAGGACGCGCGCCACTATCTGCAGGGTCTCACCGGTGAAACGCGTGAACATGCGTATAACTACATCGATCAGGTTCCGGCCCAAATCGATACCGCTTATCGTCGTGCGTTTGCCGATCTGCCACGCTGGCAACCCGATTCCCCCGCCGTGACGGTCGCCACAACGCAGTTGCATCCCCCCTGTCAGCCTGGCTGAAACAGGCCATCCTGCTGCACCGCTCTGCTTACTCTTCAAAGGGTTACTACACTTCAGGCAGGTTGCGATTTCAGGTTCCCCTGAGTCTTTCCCGCGGGTGGTCACGCCTTCTGGCCTGGCCGCCATCCCCTTGTCAGCAGGAGATGAACAGATGAAAGCATTAACGTATCACGGCCCTCATAAAGTCAGCGTGGACAACGTGCCCGATCCGGGTCTGGAAGCCGCCGATGACATTATTCTGCGCGTGACCGCTACCGCCATCTGCGGTTCAGACCTGCACCTCTATCGCGGCAAAATCCCCGGCACCGGGCACGGCGATATCTTTGGTCATGAGTTTATGGGTGAAGTGGTTGAGGCTGGCAGCGCGGTAACTGCCGTCGCCAAAGGCGATCGGGTGGTGATCCCGTTCGTTATCGCCTGTGGCGACTGCTTTTTCTGCCTGATGAGCCAGTATGCTGCCTGTGAAAATACTAACAGCGGACGGGGAGCCATCCTGAATCGCAAGAACATCACTCCACCTGCGGCGCTGTTTGGCTTCAGCAAACTCTATGGCGGTGTGCCCGGCGGCCAGGCGGAATATGTCCGGGTGCCAAAGGCCAACACCGGCCCGTTCAAAGTGCCGTCGGTCCTGTCGGATGAGAAAGTGTTGTTCCTGTCAGACATTCTGCCCACCGCGTGGCAGGCCGTTAAAAACGCCGAGGTGAAACCCGGCTCCAGCCTGGCGATTTTTGGTGCCGGACCGGTTGGCCTGCTCAGTGCCGCCTGTGCCCGACAGCAGGGAGCCGAACAGATCTACATGATTGACCACAACAATTACCGCTTAAACTTTGCCCGCGAGCGCTATGGCGTTATCCCGATTAACTTCGATGAAATCGATGACCCGGCGGGCTGGATTATCGAGCACAGCGCCGGCAATCGCGGTGTGGATGCGGTGATCGATGCCGTCGGGTTCGAGGCGAAAGGCAGCCTGACTGAAACCGTGCTCACCAATCTTAAGCTGGAAGGCAGCAGCGGCAAGGCGTTGCGTCAGTGTATTGCCGCGGTGCGACGTGGCGGTATCGTCAGCGTGCCGGGCGTCTACGCCGGATTTATTCACGGCTTCCTGTTTGGTGATGCCTTCGATAAAGGGCTGACCTTTAAGATGGGACAGACGCACGTGCATGCTTATCTGCCTGACCTGCTGAAGCTGATTGAGCAGGGCCATCTGACGCCGGAAGAGATTGTGACTCACCATCTGCCGCTGGAAGATGCCGCACGCGGTTACGATATTTTCGCCAAACGCGAAGAGGAGTGCCGCAAGGTGATTCTGGTGCCTGGCATGGCCGCGACCCAGGCCACGATCTGATCGCCTGAACCCTGAACGGGTCCCCGGCAGAGCACTCTGCCGGGATTGTCATCTTAAAACGGCTTACGTTCCAGACTGCTTCGCCACTCCCGCCTCTCCAGCAAATGTTCATCCGGCGAATCCGCCGTATCCACCTGACTCCCCTGCTCCAGCAATCGCGCACTGCGTGAATGGGGATGACTTTCGCTAATCACCTGTTGTGAAAACGCGCCAAACGATAACAGCAAAAACAGTAATGCACTGGCCAGCCTCACCTTCATACGCACACCTCTCTGGTAACGGTGTCGCTATGCTGCCCGAAGGGTTTTCATTTTCTGTCAGTAACAGGCAAAGTTATGTGGAGAGCGGGAACAAGCTGCGACGGGTTTAATCGCGGTTCAGAAAAATCCGTCAGAACAGATCGAACCTTTCCCCGCTTATCGTCCGTTTTCCTTCAGGAGGATGCTATTGAACATCAATCAGTTTGATCAACCGGTCGGTGAGGCCCTGCCCGACTGGCAACCGGTGGCCAGACCGCCCCGCACCGCCCTCTCCGGCCAGCACTGCCTTCTCCTGCCGCTGAGCGTGGATCATGCGGAAGCGCTGTTACAGGCCTTTATGCTGGCACCGGATGATCGTGACTGGACGTGGCTGAGCGCGGAGCGGCCCGCTTCACTGCCGCAGATGCAGCGCTGGATTGCGGATAAAGTGGCGGATGCGGCCCTGGTGCCCTTCACGGTCTGCACGCCGAATCAGCAGCCCTGTGGTGTGGTCTGCTTCGCCAGCATTGAGCCCGAACATGGCGCCCTTGAAATCGGCCACGTCACCTGGTCCCCGCTGATGCAGCGCAGTGTGATCGGCAGCGAGGCAATTTTTCTGCTGCTGCAACAGGCTTTCTCACTCGGCTATCGGCGGGTAGCGTGGCGTTGTGATTCCACCAATGTTGCGTCACGACGCGCAGCAGAACGGCTGGGATTCCGTTTTGAGGGCCGTTTTCGTCAGGTGATGACGCGAAAACAGCGCAACCGCGATACCGACTGGCTGTCAATCATTGACCGTGAATGGCCGGGGGTTCAGCGCGCCCTGAGTGCCTGGCTGAGCGCGGAGAATTTCACCGCTGACGGGCAGCAAAAGCGCCCGCTCAGCGCCTGTTTCGCCGGTGTTAATCGGGGCGATGCAGACGCGATAAGCCAGGACGCTGAGGCCGTCAGTGCAGCCGACGCACGCTCAGTGCCGCAGACCAGCGCTGGCGCTGACAGCGCGGACAGACGGCCTGCTGCTCCGCTTCTATCCTCTGCGTCTGGCCGCAATGGGTGCAGGCGTAGAGCCCGCTGACCGGCACGGTGCTGTAATCCTGCCGGTGCTCCGGCGGCAGAATGCTTAACCCGGCGCGCATCTCAGCGTCATCGTAAAAATAGAGGCTGAGCTGGCCATCCACCTCCACCAGCGCCAGTCGAATCTGTCCCAGATGCTCCACGCCGCTCTGGCGCAGTTCCATAAAGAACTCATCCTCGGAAATATTCAGCCGATCCAGACTCTCCAGCACATACAACCCGTCTTTAATCAGCGTGATCACGTCGCCCTGAATAAGCCGTGAAAAGCGCGAGCTGTGCGACGTCAGCCAGGTCGTGAACCGGTAGAGCGCCAGCAGGACCACAAACACCATAATGACCGGCAGCACCGGCACATCATCGTAAAACGTGACGTCACCGGACGCGGAACCCAGCGTCAGGATCACCACCAGTTCGAACAGCGACAGCTGACGCACGCCGCGTCGTCCTGAGACTTTCAGAAAGGTAAAAACCACCAGATAAGCGATCAGGACGCGCGCCACCACTTCAAATAAAAAGGTGGCCGGTTGATCGTTGAGTAAGAAACGGTGCCAGTCGAATGAGAACATAGTCTGCTAAACATCCTGTTTTAAAGGGGCGCGCATCGTCGCAGCCGCCCAATGATGGCCCGCAGATTCAGGCCAGTGATAAGTAAATCTTGTCGCCAGCCCGCCAAAAGGCAAGCGAAGCAGTAACATGAAAGCGGGTGAGTCTGCCCGCTCTGCATGTTGAGGAAAAGGTTCACAAAGCTGAAAATAGCCCGGAGTCTGTTCACGCTGCGCTTATCAGTCGGATCGTAAACTTTAACTTAAAAACTTCCTGTTACTGTCTGGTTTGTTTTTGCCGCTACGCTTTTTTCTTTTTACTTCAGTGATTTGCCAACAACGCATCCACACCTATACTTTCCAGTAAGGCTTCCGCAAAACCCGATAACAGTCAGAGAAGCCAGCCTTTTCCTGCCGATAGCGCCGCACGTTGATACCTGCTATCTCACTCGTCAAGACCACCACAGGACCTGATGCCTGTCCCTCAGTGTCTGTGCCTTATGGCAAGGATCGCCTATCCGTTCAGAGTGGTCAGATCGACCAGTCTGCAATGCAAACCTGTCACGCCCTGACCCGTTTCACAACGGCTCGTCAGCGGGAAGCGTTTTGCTTTTTTCCGGGAGATGCCATGACGCCCTTTACCAGTTTCTGGCAGGCCGGCTACGAAGGTGCCGACCATATCAATCCTTCTGGCCTTGCGCTGTCGATGAACGATCTGAACCAGCATCAGGCTCGTGCAGACGAGGACTATGCCGCGCTGGCCCCTTTTTCCATCTGCACGGTGCGCGAAAGCGTCGGCTGGCGCTTATGTGAACGCGATGACGGCTATGACTTCTCGACGGTCGCTGCCCGGATGCAGGCCGCAGAGCAGCAGGGCATCCAGATAAGCTGGACGATCTGTCACTACGGCTGGCCCGCTGGCGTCAGCCTGTTTGATCACGACTTTGTCAGCCGCTTCGCCGCCTTCTGTAGCGCACTGGCCCGCTTTCTGGCGCCCTGGTATCCGCAGCCGCCGGTTTACTCCCCGATGAATGAGATCTCCTTTGTCAGCTGGGGTATTTCGGTGGGGCTGTTTGCCTGTGAGATGAGCCCCGCGCCGGATCGGGCGGATGCCGCCAAGCAGCAGCTGGTGCGCGCCACCCTGGCAGCCTGTGATGCGATCTGGCAGGCCGATCCGCGCGCCCGCTTGCTGCACTGCGATCCGCTGATCCATATCGTGCCCGATCCCGCCGATCCGGCCAGCGTCATGCTGGCGCGTGAAATGTGCGACACCCAGTATCAGGCGTGGGACATGCTCAGCGGCAGGCGTAACCCGGAGCTGGGCGGTGCCCCCCGCTATCTCGATCTGATTGGCGTGAATTATTACCACGACAACCAGTGGGAACAGGGAACGAACCAGCGGCTTTACTGGCATCTGGGCGACAGTCGCCGCCTGCCGCTGCATCAGATGCTGCAACAGGTCTGGCAGCGTTATCAGCGGCCGCTGCTGCTGGCGGAAACCAGCCACGTTGGCAGCGGACGCGGCGCCTGGATCGGTGAAATCGCCGCACAGGTGGCGCAGGCGCAGCTGGCAGGCGCTGAACTGCTCGGCATCTGCCTCTATCCGATTCTCGATCGTCCCTTATGGGAGGAGACCACTTTCTGGACCCGCAGCGGTTTGTGGGATCTCGATCTGCTGGGGCCGGATCCTTACGCCCGCCAGTTACAGCAGCCTTATGCCGACGCCTTACAGCAGGCGCAGCGCTTTTTGCAGCACCTCCAGTCCCCACAACAACGTCAGGAGCACACCATGAAACCACCTGTTCTCATCGTTTTCAGCCATTTACGCTGGGGATTTGTTTTTCAGCGCCCGCAGCAGCTACTGACACGTCTGGCTCAGCACTATCGCGTGCTGTTTGTCGAAGAGCCGGTCTGGCAGGCGGGGCCACCGGGCCTGCATCAGAGTTCGCCTGCCGCGAACATCACGGTGATCCAGCCGCACACCGACAGCGACGCGCCCGGTTTTCACGACAGCCAGATCGCTCCGCTGCAGCTGCTGCTGACGCCACTTCTTGAAGAGGATGAACAGCCGCTGATCTGGTTCTATACGCCGATGGCGCTGCCGCTGCTGACCCCGTTTGATCCCTCCCTGGTGATTTATGACTGCATGGACGAGCTTTCCGCCTTCCGGAATGCGCCGCGCCAGCTGCAGCAGCGCGAATCCGCGCTGATGACCCGCGCCGATCTGGTCTTTACCGGCGGCTCCAGCCTCTATGAAGCGAAGCGTGATAAACATCCGCAGGTTTACTGCTTCCCCAGCAGCGTCGATGCCATTCATTTTGAGCAGGCGCGCGATCGCACTAACCGTCATCCGCTGCAGGAGGCGATTCCGCCGCTGCGCCTGGGCTATTACGGCGTGCTGGATGAGCGCATCGATCTGCCGCTGATCGCGGCGCTGGCGGACAGCCATCCTGAATGGCAGATCATTATGGTCGGACCGGTGGTGAAAATTGATTCCGCCAGCCTGCCGCAGCGCGACAACATTCACTGGCTTGGCCAGCAGCCCTATCAGGCGCTGCCGCAGTTCCTGGCGGGCTGGGATGTCTGTCTGATGCCGTTTGCGATTAATGCCTCGACCCGCTACATCTCGCCAACCAAGGTGCTGGAGTATATGGCGGCGCAGCTGCCGATTGTCAGCACCGCGATTATCGATGTCGCACGCCACTACGCAGAGGAAGTGGCGGTGGCAGAAACTCACGCAGCGTTTATTGCCGCCTGTGAAGAGGCAATGGCGATCGGTGCCGCAGAACGTCTGGCACTGGCGGGACGGATGCAGGCCAAAGTGGATGCCACTTCCTGGGATCGCACCGCAGAGCAGATTCACGGACTGATCCAGCAGGCACTGACGCAGCGTCAGCCTGCACTCACGTCAGCCAGCCAGACCCGCGCACAGGCTAACGTCACACCGTTAACCCCGGCCATGCTGGAGAGCGACGCCGTACCCTGCCTGATTATCGGCGCCGGTCCCACCGGCCTGAGCGCCGGTTATCACTATGGCGAAGGCGCGGTGCTGCTGGAGAAAAATGGCACCCCAGGCGGCTGGTGCCGCTCGATTGACGATCAGGGGTTCACCTTCGATTATGCCGGTCACATTATGTTCTCGCAGGACCCGTACGTGTTGCAGCTCTATGAGTTGTTGCTGGGCGATAATCTGCACTGGCAGGCGCGTGAAGCCTGGGTCTACAGCGACGGTGTCTATACCCGCTATCCGTTCCAGTCTGCGCTGCACGGCTTGCCGGTCGAGGTGGTGAAAGAGTGCGTGCTGGGCGCTATCGAGGCGCGTTATGGCGAAACGGCCGTGGCCGCCGTGCCGCTGGATCGGGCGCGGGCGCGACGGGATTGCTGTGCAGATGGCGCGATTCCTGATGAGGGCAGCAGCAGCGGCAGCGTGGAAGGCGAAGAGGATTTCCAGCACTTCATTATGCGCACCTGGGGTAAAGGCATCGCGCGTCACTTCGCCCTGCCCTACAACCAGAAACTGTGGAAAGTGCCATTAACCGATATGGAAACGTCGTGGCTGGGCGGACGCGTCCCGCTGCCCGATCTGTCGCAGATCATTGATGGCGCGCTGCAACCGCTGGCGAAACCGGTCGGCCCCAACGCCCGATTCGGCTATCCGCTGCGCGGTGGTTTCCAGGCCCTGATGTCCGGCTTTTTGCCGCACCTGAAATGTACGCTGGAAACGGATACAACGCTGACCCGCATCTATCCGCAGGCGCATGTGGCGCTGCTGGCGGATGGTCGCCACTACCGTTATGAGCAGTTGATTAGCACGATGCCGCTGCCGGAGCTGATTAAACTGATGGGTGACGAGGTGCCGGAAAATGTGCAACAGGCAGCACAGCAGCTGCAGTTTGTCTCGGTGCGCTGCGTGAATCTGGGGATTGGCCGGGCTGACCTGACCGAAAAGCACTGGATTTACTATCCTGGCGATACGCTGTTCCACCGTATCTTTGTGCAGGGCAATGCCAGTCCGCACTGCAACCCGCCGGGTGGTTTCGGCTTAACCTGCGAAATCACCTACAATGCAGCCAATCCACTGCCGCTGGAGGGTGATGCGCTGATTGAGCGCTGCCGTCAGGATTGCATCCGGGTCGGCATGATCACCGAGGACGATCCGCTGCTCTGCGCCTCGGAGGTCGATATGCCTTATGCCTACGTGGTCTATGACCATGCACGCAGCGATAACGTGGCGCTGATCCGTCAGTGGCTGCTGACCCAGGATATTCATCTGTCGGGTCGCTACAGCGAGTGGGAGTATTACAACTCGGATCACGCCTTCCTGGCCGGTAAACGCGCCGCTGAAAATGTCCGGCTGCAGCATGTCAGCGCAGAAACCGTGGGCTGACGAGACGCAGGCCGCTATGACAGTTGCTGGCTGCACTTCGCGGCTTTCAGCGATTGCAGTTCAGTGACACGTTTTTCCGCTTTCCGGGTGGCATTGTATTTCGCAATGCCATTACCCAGCCCGAAATCCCCGACAAAGCCCAGCACGGTCAGTGCATCGAACTGGCCGGTCTGATCGATATCACTCTGCACGCTGTGCGCTTTGACCAGTTCCTGATCCAGTGCGCTGCAGTTCAGTGTCGCGGTCTCTTCCGGCGTGACTGCCGCCGCCTGTGGATACTGCTTGGTGGCGCAGCCGGTCAATACCAGCGCCAGCAGCACCACGAAGAATCTCTGTTTACTCATTTCTCATTGCCTGTTTTTTGCTCACTTAAAAGGGTTATCGGCAGCATACACCGGGAACATGAGTCTCTGACCTACCAATAATGGTCGAAACCGCTACGCTAATGTAGGATCCAGCGCGCTGTAGTCAGAAGCAGCCTGTTACCAACCGGAAGTCACGCAGCGAACGCACATTATCCGTTCATTATTTCTGCCAGATCTTTCAACCCGTTAGCCAGTATGACGTTGCGAACCGCAGCGTCTGAAGAGCACAGCCTGAGCGTTAATGCGTGTCGGGGCATTCGCATAAGCGAAGCCAGACACCGAAAATTTTGCGCGTCGGGTTTATCAGAGTTTGTTCCAGATGAGGTTTTTCCATGCGTTTTAAAGGATTGAACATCGGGTTTTTCATTTTGATTCTGGCTATCGCCACCGTCGCTTTTTTTGACGTGCTTTCGCCCTATTTCTCGTCGATCTTGTGGGCAGCGATTCTGGCGGTGATTTTCCATCCGCTGAAGACATACCTGCGCACCCGACTGGGCGACCGCAATGGCGTGGCTGCATTAATTACCCTGCTCTGTATCTGCCTGATTGTGTTTACGCCGCTGGCCATTATCGCCTCGTCGCTGGTGGTTGAAACCAACGCGGTCTATCACAAGCTGCAGACCAACTCGTCGCAGTTCCCGGCCGTGTTCGCCGATCTGCTGCAGCATCTGCCGCGCTGGGCGAAGCATTTCCTGAGCGAAAACAATCTGGATAACGCCGAACAGATTCAGCAGAAGCTCTCCTCGTTTGCCCTTAAGGGCGGCCAGTATGTCGCGGGCAGCGCCTTTATCATCGGTAAAGGAACGTTCAGCTTCACCGTTGGCTTTGGCATCATGCTCTATCTGCTGTTCTTCCTGCTGAAAGATGGTTCCTATCTGGTGCATCTGATCCTGGAAGCGCTGCCGCTCTCAACCTACGTGAAACATCACCTGATGGTGAAGTTTGCTGCCGTGGCGCGCGCAACGGTGAAGGGCACGGTGGTGGTCGGTATTGTTCAGGGTATTCTCGGCGGGCTGGCCTTCTGGTTTACCGGTATCGACGGCAGTCTGCTGTGGGGCGCACTGATGGCCTTCCTCTCCCTGATTCCGGCAGTCGGTTCCGCCATCATCTGGGTACCTGCGGCGATCTTCTTCTTCGCCACCGGCGCGCTGTGGAAAGGGCTGTTCCTGGTCGGTTTCTTCGTGGTGATTGTCGGTCTGGTGGATAACATCCTGCGTCCGCTGCTGGTCGGCAAAGACACCAAAATGCCTGACTATATGATCCTGATCGCCACGCTGGGCGGCATGGAAATCTACGGCATCAACGGTTTTGTTATTGGCCCGGTGATTGCCGCGCTGTTTATCGCCTGCTGGAATCTGCTCTCCGGTCGCGATAACCGCGAGAACATCGAAGCCATCGACGAAGAGTTTATCGAAGATGGTAAGAAACAGTCTGATACTGCCGCAGAAGCCGCGGCTGAAGCAGCAGCGGCCTCCGCCGAAGCGGCTGCAGAGGCTGAGACGAAAGCCTTAGCACTGAAGAAAGAGACTGCGGAAAAGAAAGCGTAATCCGTTTCAGGCAAACGCAGACTCGTGTCGCGGTGAGCGCGAGGCCTGCTCAGGAAACACGGTCAGATCGGAAAGACGCCATGGCACGGGACGCTTTCCTTTTCTGACCGTATTCCCTGCGCATTGCGTTTATGCGTTGCTGCCAGAGGCATTGTGAGTCAGCTTTATTACCCATAAAAAAACCCACCTTTCGGTGGGTTCTTTTTTAACCTGAAAACCAGCGTCTTAGTTGGTCGCTTTGTTTTTCAGCTCTTCAGCACCCTGCTTGGTTTTATCCCAGCCTTTCTCAGTGCCTTCTTTGGTTTTGTGCCAGCCCTTCTGAGTCCCCTCGGTGATTTTGCTACCGGTGGTGTGGCTCTTGCCTTCAGCGGCGTGCTCAGACTTCAGCTTCAGCTCTTTGCCTTCATTCTGGGTCTGGTGCAGTTTTTCTTTCGCAGTATCAGCGCCTTTATGCGCTTCCGCTACGGTGTTGTCTGTGGTGGTAGCAGCAAATACTGGCGAGGCCAGCAAAATAGCAGACAGTGCAATAATTGATTTCTTCATAATTCCCTCTGTATTCATCGTTGCCGTGTAGGTTTAAATCCTGGCATAACCTTCCCAGGAAAGATTTAAGAATAAACCAGGAATGAAAAAGGGCCAGTTTTCACCAGAAAAAGACTCTGATTGTAGATTTTTCATCCACTACCAGAGCGCCAGCTGTGGATCCTCGTCCGGTTTCGGCTGACTTCGGCTCACGCGAACCGGTGGCGCAGGCTGCTGCATCTGCCGGGTGATCCACGCCAGTAACACCGTCACCACATACGCCTGCTGCTCAGCACTCAGCGGCTGATGCTGACCGATGTTGTGCCACTTGCTCAGGCAGCCACGACAGCAGGTCGCGGTGGCGTGCTGGGCGATAAACACCGGATGACCACGCATCGGAGTCTGTTTGCCATCATTCTCAGGCTGGGCAGGTGCCAGCCGCTGTGCCACAAACTCTGCGGCGTGCTGCCGCAGCACCGGTTCGCCTTTGCTGTTCGCATAATCATACTCAGCGCGTCCCAGACGGAAGCGCTGGCGGAATGGCGAACGTGCCAGCCGGGTAAAAAGATCGTCAGACACTTTCATACTAATGCCAGTCACTCATATTTACGTCCCGCCAGATAACTGACGCCCTGCGCGCCGAACGCCTCGCGATGCAGTTCATTCGGCTGCAGGTGAAATGTCTCACCCGGATGATAGGTGGTGTCGCCCTGTTCGGTACTGATGGTGATGTCCCCACTGAGAATCAGTGCCAGCGCTTCAAAGGGATGAACGTGATTATCAAGCTCGGCTGACGCTTCACGCTCAATCAGCAACGGTTCGTCAAAACCCTGTTCGGCTAACAATTTTCTGAATTCGTGTTCGGTCATTGCAACTCCTCAATGTGGAACTGATCCTAAGCAGTGTAGACGATCTTTATCGCCCTCTATGGCACGCAATCCCTTACGTAAAGTAGCGCAAGCAGCGTTGTCCACCGCTCAGGCCGATGCTGTACTTACCGTCCCGTTCCCCCATTTTGACATCAGGATGACGCAAAAGTATGTCTCACCATGAGAGAACCGCCCTGCTGCTGATTAATCAGCGCTCCCGCAAAGGTCGCACTGAAGCCAGCCGGGCGCAGACGCTGCTGGCTCAGGCCGGATTCGTCCTGCTGCAACCGGAGGAAGATGAGACCCGCAGCTACAGCGAACTGATCAAGGCGTATGCCGGTCGCGTTGATGCGGTGATCGTCGGTGGTGGCGACGGCACGCTCAATGCGGCCGCGCCGGGACTGATGCAGACCGGTCTGCCGCTGGGGATTTTACCGCTGGGCACCGCCAACGATTTTGCCCGGACGCTGGGCATTCCCGCCACGCTGGAACAGGCGGTGAAGATAATCGCAGACGGACAGTTGCGCGCCGTGGATCTGGGTGAAGTGAATCAGCACCTGTTTCTGAACGTCTCCAGCATCGGCTTTTCGGCAGAGCTGGCGCGTAACCTCACGGCGGAATCAAAAAAACGCTGGGGGGTGGGCGGTTACGCCCTGGCGGCGTTGCGACTGCTGCGACAGAGCCGTCCGTTCAGCGCCACGCTGATACATCAGGGCCAGCGGACGCCGGTTAAAACGGTGCAGGTGTCGGTGGGCAACGGACGCTTTTACGGTGGCGGCATGACGATAGAACAGCGCGCAGCCCCGGACGATGGCTTGCTCGATGTCTACAGCCTGGAGTTAAAACAGAGCTGGCAGCTTATTGCGCTACTGCCCTTTCTGCGGCGCGGCACACATGGCCGCTGGCGCAACGTGCGGGCATTCAGCACCACGGAACTGACCATTGAGACGCGTCGTCCCCACTACATCAATGCAGACGGCGAAATAATCGGTCAGACGCCCGCGCATTTCCGGCTGATCGCCCGTGCGCTGCGGGTGTATGCGCCCGCCGATACGTCAGTCTGATAACAGGGAGATAGCCGCAGAATCAATGCTTGGCGCCATTCTTCTCGGCGTAATCGATCTGATCGGAAAGGTTGCTGACCAGCTCTTTCGCCATCTCAATCGTCAGACCGAAAAAGAGCGTCTCCTGCGGGGGTTGTTCGCGTGAGGCTGTGGGATCGAGGTAGCCGAACTGCAGCACCAGCGCCCGATGATCGCTTAAGGGGCCGATGTGCCAGCCGGTGACCGGATAGAAGGTAAAACGGGTAAATTCATTCACTTTAAACCTGACTTTGAAGCATAACGCTGATTGAGTGTCAGGCCAGCTCTGATAATAAAACATGGGTGTATTAATGAGCCTGGCGCATATCCCCGGAATCACAAGCATAGCGACAGCACTCACGCCCGGCGAACGGCGCGGCGTGATGCCGCTACTTTTCCGCGCGGGGAATGATGGAGATATGCCCGTTGACCTCCAGCACCGCATATTTAATCTGATCGAACCGCTCCAGCCCCGGCCCGGATCGCGCTGCTTCCAGCACATCGTCAGGACTGATGCCGGTCATCTTCAGGCGATCCATCAGCAGATTACCATTCTCCACCAGGATCACCGGGCCGCCATCGATCGCCTGCTCCACCACCGGAAAGCGACTTTTCAGCTTGCCCAGCACGATATCAATGGTGACCAGTGTGATAATGGTCAGCGCCGCGCCGGTCACCGAAAAATCGTCGCCCAGTAGCGCCTGCTGGGTCGCTTCACTGATGATCAGCAGCAGGATCAGATCGAAAGAGGTCATCTGCAGCAGGGTGCGTCTGCCGGCAATTTTGAACACCACCATCAGCACCAGGTAAATGGCTGCCGCTCGTAATACCGTTTCCATAGCACGCCTCTGTCAGGGATAGATCCATTGGGTAAACCGGGCCGGAGCATGATCGCCGCCGTGAACAGTGACGTGAATGCGGCCCGCATTGCGGGGCTGCAGGCCGAGCCAGATAGCGTGATCCGGCCCGGTGTCGCGGGCGGAGAAGGTCAGCCGCAGATCGCTGCCCGTCGTCACCGCCTCCAGCGGCTGAGGCTGCAGCGTCTGGATTTGCAGGTTATCCAGTGCGCCCCCGCCAATCGTGATGCTGAAACGATCGCCTGTCGGCGCGTTGTAGCGAATGCGCATATCCATGTTGCTCTCGACCCGGCCAAACCGCTCATACTCCACCTGGATTGTGCCGTCCGGCGAACGGGCGCGGCTGTCGCTCAGAAAGCCTTTAGAAAAGAGTCCGCACGCGCCCAGTACCACCAGCAGGATTAACAGAGACTCCCCTGCCCGCTGAATCCGCCATTCGCGGCGTACCCAGCAAAGGTCCTCTTTTATCGGGCTATCCCGACTCACTGTGTGATCTTTTTTCACTCTTTAATTCTCTCCTTTCAGCACAGCATTGCTGCCTGAAGCAGTGTGTACAGACGTTATTTAGCCCGGCGCTCAACCCAGAACGACCAGCTGTGATAGAGCAGCGTCAGCGGCATGGCAATCGCTGCCCCCACCAGCACAAAGCGCTGGGTGACCGGCGATGATGCGCTGTCACTGAGCGTGAACAGGTGCGGCACCAGCCAGGGATAGAGACCGCACAGCAGGCCGGTAAACACTGCGCCGATCAGCATCAGCGTCAGGATAAGCTGGAACAGCGGCCCGGCTCGCCACAAAGCCAGAGGCAGGGCGATCCAGAGCATCACTACCGCCCCCGCCACAACTTTACCCAGCGGCCGCTGCCAGCTTTGCTGCCAGAGGTCAGCATTGAGGTAGCATTCGACGAGAAAGATTAGCAGCGCCAGCAGCCACCACAGCCAGCTCTGTGCCGACGCCAGCGGCTGAACCCGGTCGCCTATGCGCCAGCCGATCCAGCAGCAGGCCAGCAGCGAATTGATCGCCATCAGCCCCGCGCCGCTGACCAGCGGCACCAGGCTCAGGCCATCCGGCAGGCCGGTTTGCGGCTGGGCGCTGATGATCATCCCGGCGCACCAGCCCTGAATAAAGGTCGCCAGCGCCGAACTGCCGGCCATAACGCGATCCAGCCAGGGACGCAGTCGGGTGGAACTCTGGGCGCGATACTCCAGTGCCATCGCCCGCACCAGCAGCGCCAGCAGCATAGCGAACAGCGGCACGCTCAGCTTGCTGAACAGCACTGCGTAGACCGGCGGAAACAGCGCCAGCAGTCCGCCCGCCGCCAGTACCAGCCAGGTCTCATTCGCGTCCCAGACCGGCAGAATGCTGTGCGTCATCAGCTCCCGCTGTTCATCATCGTGAAACCAGCAAAACAGCATCCCCACGCCCAGGTCCGTGCCATCCAGCAGCAGGTAGAGCAGCAGAGAGAGACAGATAATCAGCGCTGAGAGATCGGCCATCACAGACTCCTAATCTGGCGTTTTGAGCGCTATCACCACCGGTTGTCCCGACGGCAGTTCACCCTTCACCCGGCGCAGCAGATAGCGTAAGCCGAGGGCGAAGACCAGCGCGTAGATCAGCAGCACGGCCACGAAAATGCCCAGCGTGGTGCTGAGGGACAGCGGTGACACGCTCTGTGCGGTGCGTAACATGCCGTAGACCGTCCACGGCTGACGTCCGACTTCCGTCACCACCCAGCCTGACAGCAGTGCGATAAAGCCTGCCGGTGAGAGCCATGTCAGCCAGCGCAGCAAGCGCCCTGACTCCGCCAGCCGTCCTCGCCAGCGCTGCAGATTAGCCGCCAGCGTCGTCAGCAGGAGGATCAGCCCCAGTCCCACCATCAGGCGAAAAGCGAAAAAGACCGGTAACACCGGGGGGATCGCATCCGCAGGAAATTCGCTCAGGCTTTTGATGTGGCCGGACAGATTGTGCCGCAGATAGAGCGAACCGATTCGGGGCAGGCTGACCTCCAGATGGTTCCGCTGCGCCTGCTGGTCCGGCAGCGCAAACAGTCGCAACGGTTCGCCCTCACCCTGCGCGGGTTGATGCCAGCTGCCTTCCATCGCGGCCAGTTTGGCAGGCTGATAGTCGCGGGTGTTTTCACCGTGCAGATCGCCCAGTACGATCTGCAACGGAACGGCAAACAGCAGAAAGGTCAGCGCGCTGCTGAGCATCAGGCGCGAAGCGGACTCCCCGCTAAAATGACGCAGCCGCCAGGCCGCGACGCCCGTGATCAGCACCGCCACGGCGATCAGCGATCCCACCACCATATGGCTGAAGCGCCACGGAAAGGAGGGGGCCAGCAAAATCGACTGCCAGCTTTCAGCCAGAAAGACCCCGTTCTGATCGCGGGTGAAACCGACCGGCGTCTGCATCCAGGAATTGGCGGCCAGAATCCAGAACGCACTCAGCAGCGCTCCGAGCGCCACCAGACAGGTCACCGCGAAATGCACGCCAGGCCAGATTTTATTGAAGCCAAACAGCATCACGCCGGTCAGGGCCGATTCAAGGAAAAAGGCGACCAGCACCTCATAAAACATTAAGGGGCCAATGACGCCGCCGACCTGATGCGAAAAGCGCGCCCAGTGCGTACCAAACTGAAACTCCATCACCACGCCCGACGCGGCACCAATCGCCACCGTCAGGGAAAAAATGTTCAGCCAGAAGTGCAGTGCATCCCGGGCGGCCTGCTGTTTACCCCACAGCCAGCGCGCCTCAAACCAGACCAGAAACGGTGCCAGTCCCAGCGTCAGCGCCGCCAGCGTAATATGCATGCCCATGGTGAGCGCAAACTGCGTTCGGGCGATCGTCAGAATCCAGTCGCTGTCATTCACGATGGTTTTTTTCCCGGAATCTCAGATACGCAACAGCCCATCGTTTTTTCAACGAAATCTCTGCGGATTTCACCAGGACAGAGGCTGTTCGGGCTGCACGTCATAGCATCAGGTTTATTTCGTCAGCAAGGCGTATTTCTGTGACGTTATCTGATCATCGTAGTGAAGAAATAAAAATTCGGCCAGCAGCCGTGCCTGCGTAATAACGACGATCACGAAAATGATTTTATCGTTACAGGATGAAGGGAGGTAAAAGAGATTATTATCGCAGGCTGCTCTCGCTGCGCTTAAATAAGCGAAAATAAAAGTAAGCGAGGCGGATAATTAATCTGCCCCGCCGTTCCGAAATAAATAGCCGCCTTAAAGCCAGCCCGACCGGCGCAATTTGGCCCACAACCCGCCGCAGGCCAGCAGCGTCAGCCCGACCGCCAGCGGATAGCCATACACCGACTTCAGCTCCGGCATATGCTCGAAGTTCATGCCATACATGCTGAACACCACGGTCGGAATGACCAGAATCGCACCCCAGCCAGCCAGCTTTTTGACCACCTCATTCTGCTGCACCGTCACCAGCGCCAGATTGACCTGCATGGCGCTGGTCAGCATCTCGCGCATATCTTCCGCGTCGGTCACCACATGGCGGGCGTGATCCTGTACGTCGCGGATATAGGCGCGCAGCGGACGCGGGATCAGATCTTCGTGCAGATGGATCAGCTGGTTGCAGATCTCTTCGACGGGCAGCGCCGCATTACGCAGCGACAGCAGATGACGCCGCATGGTGTAGACCGACTGCACCGACTTACGATCAAATTCGCTGGTGAAGAGATCGTTCTCCATCTGACCGACCCGCTCATTCAGTGACGTGGAGAGTTGGGCATAGCGATCCACGACAAAATCGAGCAGACAATAGAGCGGATAAGCCGGGCCAAACTTCAGCAGCGCCGGGTTTTCAGACGCCCGCTGCCGCACCGGCGTATAACTTTCCGATGCACCGTGACGGATGCTGATCAGGAACTTTTTTCCGACAAAGAAATGGGATTCGCCCAGCTCGCAGGTGTCATCCTTCGCGCAAACCGTCTTGACCACGATAAACAGCGAGTCGCCATAATGTTCGATTTTGGGCCGCTGATGGGCATTAAGCGCATCCTCAACCGCCAGTTCGTGCAGTCCGAACTCCTCTTTAATCTTCGCCATAAACTCAGCGTCTGGCTGCCACAGCCCGAGCCAGATAAACGCCTCCGGCTCCTTAATCACTTCACTGATATCATCGACCTGGACCTCTTCGCCCGCGCATCCCGGACGATACACCATGCTGCTTACGATCATCTTCTGCATTCCCGTTGTGACAGTACATGCAGCTTAGCTAATGCCGGGCCTGTAACCGGATAAAAACAGTAAGGATTTGCTGCGATGCTGCGCAATCAGCGGATTACCACTTCAGCCCCAGGCCGGTGGAGAAAATGCCTTCATTCAGGGTATCGGGTATGCCGCTGACCAGATTGCGATGATAGCCAATATGCAGCGTTGACCAGGAGGTCAGGCTGTACCGCATCCCGACTTCCGCATCCAGCATAAAGACCCCGTCATCATCCAGCGAGTGGCCGATGTCGCCGTTGCTGTAAAGCGTGACCGATTTGCCCAGCAGATAACGCTGATAGTTCCAGCGCACTGAGCCGCCGAAGTGCCGCTCTTCCCTGTCATCGCTATAGCCATATTCAAAGGCACCGCCCAGCAGCGAAAGTGAGAACGAACTGAGTTCGGTGTCCCACAGCTGATAGCCTGGCCCGGTGCCAATCAGCGCCTGCTGCGAGAGATTCTCCACCCAGTCGCGTTTGTAGGTCGCGCGGGTCTGCCAGAAGAACTGCTCCCTGACGAGATAGTCAAAGGCGTAGCGCAGGCTGTAGTTGTTCGTGTTGATGCTGTCGTTTTCCTGCTCGCGATTGAAGGTCGCGCCGATGTCGTGCCGCCATTTACCCTGATTGAGTTTGGTGTTGAGCGCGAAGCTGTAGTCATCGGTTTTGGTCGAGGCTTTTTTGACCTTCACACCCGCATCAATGTTGCCGGTCCAGGCGAGCTGATCGGTGCGGACTTTGGCTTTCATGAACTCGTCGATGCGTCGCAGGGAGACCTGCTGCTCCTGCTCGTTGCGTTCAACCCAGACATAGCCGGGATCGGACGAGGTGAGCCGCACCTGATAATGTTCGCCGGTATGCTTATTTTCGACATCGACCGGATTTTCGCTGGCGAGCGTGCTGACCGCACTCCAGTCGAGCGTGATGGTGCCAGCGTAGTGGGTCTCTATGGCCAGCTTACCGCCGCTAAGGTAACGGATCGTGCCCGTCAGACGGTCGCCATTGTTCAGCCAGACCGTATCCGCTGCGGCCTGCTGTGCCCATCCGGCACAGCAAAGCGTGACCAGCAGCGTGGTAAAGGAGGTGGGGCAACGCATAGCTTTCCCTGTAAAGGCGTCGTCTTACACGGGCGACGCGTCACCGCAAAATCTGACCTGACAATTAAGCCGATTCTGCGATGATATGCAATCTGCCCTGGTTCAGGACAGATCATGCAGTGCTTTACCGAGCGGCGGGCCCAGCGTGAAGTCGCTGAAACGGATTGCCAGCCCCTGGCGTTCCGGCGAGCAGCCCATCACCCCGACAAAACGCCGTGCCTGATCGGGCCACGGACAGAGCCGCAACAGCGGCCAGGTCACCCCGTCGGTGGAGTACTGGATCCTCAGCGCCCCCTTTTGCAGCGTGGCGCGCATCCAGAACTGACGCGCATCGCCGGGAAAGATGCCGGTGGACCAGTCAGAAAACTCACGCGTTACCACACAGCCGATGGCAGGCTGATCGTCGTTAAACTCGATTCCTGCCTTAACCCACTGTGTCTCGCTATCCTGAATAAACAGGCCGGCCTGATCGTAGAGCTGGCTGAAGTCCGCCCTCACCTGCACCTGAACGGTAAAATCATTTTCCACCCAGAAGCCAAAGGCGTGGCCGCTGTGCCGTTCAAAGCCGTACCAGGTCCGCTGCCAGAAATCGCTGTTTAACGCGGTTTCGAACTGCAGCGTCTCGCCATCCAGACTGTGCACCGGCGGCTGATTAATCCAGACGCCACCTTCGGTGATCAATGAACTCACTGCACTCATAGGGACTCCTTTCTGTAAGTTAAACCGCCTGCTTTCAGTCCGGGCTGCTGCCTGGCGATTGTTCTGATTATCATAGCGTTCATTGGTGAAAGGACGGCTGACTTCAGGGTAAATCTGATTGAGCCAGTGTGACAGGCGAAATGGTCATCAGGCCAGATAGAGCAGACCATACAGGCTTTTTACGGCTTCGCTTATTTTGCTTTTATTCTCTTTGCGGAAATAAATAATATTCACCAGGACCAGTTCACTTAACTATTTCATTTTGTTAATTGCCTGGCTAAAACCGCATTTAACAACCAGGCTTGTTCTGTCTGAGGGCAACTGAACTCATCAAATATAAGGATTAAGCCACCATGGTAGATAAATCAGAGATTCTGGATCACGCGCAGGTTGTTGATGTTAATGGCGAACATGTCGGTATTGTTGACCATTTTGAAGGCGACGACAAAATTAAGCTGGCGAAAAGCGATCCTGAAGCGGGCGGCAAACATCACATTATTCCATTCAGCTGGGTAAAAGAGGTTGATGATAATAAAGTCATCCTGTCTAAAGCCAAAGCGGATGTAGAAAGTGAATGGCAGTCTGCATAAATCGTTAGCCGTGGCGCCTGCCACGGCTTATTTCTATTCTGCGCTGTAAAATATATCCCCGGTAATTAATCGCAATCCCACTCGCCTCAGAGGCTGATATTTTCTGTCTGTGATGAGGAATAACAGCCAAACACGCCATCAATCAGCAGATAGCTTTCTGAACCCGGCAATTCAAAATGCCACCATTCCGTTGCAATGCCGGTGAATCCGCCACCCAGCATGATGGCATTAAGCATCAGCCGGTTGCGCTGTGCCTGAACGGGCACCGCAGGATGATAAGGATGGGAGTGTTCACTCATCTCATCGAAGCCCGTACCCATATCCACGATTTCGCCGTGCTCATCGATCAGCGTAACGTCTACCGCCGTGCCGCGACTGTGGTGTGATCCGCGCGTCAGCGGTGCGACATAGTCCTGATTCGGGCAGGCATTCCACAGAATCGCCTGCGCGGCAGGTGGCCGGTACGCGTCGAGGATCAGCAGTTTATACCCCGCAACACGCGCAATTTCGATGCATTTTTCCAGCGCTTTAGCCGCATCAACATGCAGCAGACAGCGCGCGTCGCGGTAGATCGGCTGACCGGTAAGGTTATCGGCGGTAGCATATTTCAGATCGATCGCTAACTGAGGAAATGCCTCAGCAATATCTGTCAGTTTTTTATTTTCCATGGTGGAGTGCTCCCTGCTTTATGCTCTGTGGCGGGTTGGCCGTGAGCGGCGGTTATGAAGAGGTCATCATGGCATTGCGGCGGAAGGAAAAAAAGGTGTGATGTGTTTGGGCGTGGTGTGGAATTTTGTTTACCGGGGATTCTGGCTGGCAGGGTTTAGGGCTTCAGGGATCGGTACGAGCGAGAGAATCAGTCCGGTGACGTCAGGATAGACCGCGCTTTATAAATCAGCGTGGTCAGGTGAAAATCGTTATTTCATTTACGCTAAATAGAATCGACTGTCTGTTTTACATTGCCTGAAGTGTTGCAGGTAATTACTTTAATCTGAGATCTTCGCCGCAAAAAATAGCCTTTTAACTGTGAGGAAACTTGCTGATTTACATCGATTTTCATCTGGACTTTATCTGTATTAGTTGATTATATGTACAGGTATTTAGCGCGATACAGAGGTGTTGGAGCACCTCTATATCGCTAATCACGATCACTATTGAAAAGGAATAGAGATCATGACTGAGTCAGAGTGTAATGCAGTTGGTTTAAATCCAGAAGCCCCTTCCGTTACCCGGCGCAAATTAACGGTGAGTTACGCCAGCCGGTATCCAGACTATATCCGTATTCCCTCGATTATTATGAAAGGCCAGTGGCTGGCTGCCGCGGGATTTACCACCGGCACCGAAGTTGAGGTGAATGTCACAGAAGGCCGTATCGTGCTGACCGTGAAACCACCCGAGCCGGTCGATGAGCAACTGGTTAATGCGTTAGCGCAGCTGAATAAGCTGCCTGCCAGGAAACAGAAGCAGGTACTGGCGTTGTCCGGTGTGGTTGCGGGTTAATGGCGTTGAGGTGAAAGGATGCGGCTTCTGGTTGGGGAGCGGCAGATTGAGGTTGTCGCATGATGAGTGCGTAAATTACTATTTAACTGCTGTTATCTGCCGCTAATATTCGGCATTCAATTTAAAGAAATCACCATTCTTTCTATAAAGACCAGTAGTCTGAAAAAATACCTCAATACTTATGCTGTAGGATGTTAATTGCAGGCATCATGTGCCAGCAGATTACCATTTTTATAAAGGGGTGTGATTTTCTCATAATTCAATGCAACGTCTTCCATATGCCCGGTTCCCGGACAACTATGCGGAACAGCTAAAGGGAAAGTACGGGTGTGCATTTTCTGTTCAGGCCAAAGTTGAATTTGGAATCCGTTTTTATGTTTTATCGCCCGTAATGCCACTGTGTAGTGAACTTTTGTTTAGTGGATCACTAATGTAGAACCTCCACGCCTCAATTTGAGATCCTTTGCAACTCCAGCTATTTTAGGATCTGAAAATCACGTTTAGTGAGACCACTTTTTTTCAGAGGCACTGTTATGGACAACTACTGGGACACGAAAAGACTCTCAAACTACTTTCTGACGATGGCAAATCTGGAGGCTAATCATTTAGTTAACATAGCCACTTCACTTTCTCAGTTTCATCTCAAGGATGCTCTTGTAAGACTGAAATTTCAGGATGAGGTGCGCGAGTTCGCTCGTTTACAGATCCATACCATTCGTACTTCTAATTCTGACGATCAGTGTCAGGAGTGCATTCAGAATCTGAAGCAGGAAAGCCAGCACCTCAGGATTCAGGACAGAATGCTCAGAACGGGTGAAGCTGTCGTATCGTCTTCGGTGCAGTTTTATCATGACCATGAAAAGGTGATTGGGTATGTAATCAATGGTATCGGCGTGGTATTGAGTGGCTTACAAATCGTGGCTGGAGTCGGTCTGATTGTAGGTTCTGTCACTACAGGTAATATTTTAGGTGTTGTAGCAGGTTCAACACTGGTGATGAATGGAGTGGGATCAGGGATTGAGAACATAGGTAAACTTAGCGGTGTGGCGCACCCCTCAAACCCGATAAGAGATAAATATGAAGATGTTGCAGATTTTTTTGGCTTTGATAAGCGACTCGGATTGTTAGCCTATCAGGTAGTTGATTTGACAACCTCATACTATGGCATTTTCAAACTGACTTTAAAGCCAGAGGCATGGAGGCTATACAAATATCTGCCAACTGACTATTACCGAAAAGTTCAGGTTATGAGTAAACCAGCACTTGCCATAAAAGGCGCTGGAGCAGCCTATAAGGGGGCTGGAATAGGTTTGAACCTATACCATATGCAAAATAGCCCCGCACAAAACTAACCTCTGGTTCTTCTGATAAACCTGTTAGCTTTCCAGGAGAGATTCAGCGGAGTCACAAAATAGACCACAAGGAATGCAAATGTCAGAACGATAATATATGGAATGGCATTTGAAGCATCTGCATTGAAAATGCCATCCAATCCAATAAGCATCAAAATAACAAGAGCAATGACTCCGCCCCAGAAGCGTTTACTCAGATCAATAACGAGGCTTTGGAGTGTATCTTTTTTTGAATCGTCTTTTTTAATGATGCTCTTCAGCTTACCGATGTCTTTAGCAGAGAAGCCGTTATTATAGAGTTCTTGCTCAAATTCGTTCATCTGATTCATCCTGAATAACGTTGCGATACGTGCGAAATATAGCACAGTGAACCAGACACATGCTAACCAACCTGCTTACCTGGCCAGCACCGGTATCAACGTTCCTCACCTCAGAAGGCTCTGTTTGAACATCATACTTATCATGCCATAGCGCATGATATTAAAATGCTATATGCAAAAAACACCACGACCAATAAACAGATCGTAAGCGTAGAAAAAATACAACTCTATACAGACTGCCATGCGAGTAATGCTGGCAATTAATTTTGTGGAAACAATTAAGAGTATAATGTTCAGGTATCGTACTGACAGTAAAGGAAAAAAGAGCCTTAGGGTACGAAACAGAAGAGAGAATTTGGTACGCCCTACAGGATTCGAACCTGTGACCTACGGCTTAGAAGGCCGGTGCTCTATCCAACTGAGCTAAGGGCGCATGGAGATGGCACGGATTATACGTCGGGAAGCGGGTACGTCAACGTTTTTGCCGTATCTCCGCAGCGAAGTGCTGCGGTAATAACCAATTGGCGTCAGTGATGCCTGCGCCATTCGCTGAGCGACACGAGTTTACTGGTGCCGGTAAATTCTCCTTCCAGCTCAATCCCTTGTGAGGTGAAACGCGCATTGTATTGCTCACGAAGTGCGTGCAGCTCTTGGCTGTCCGGCTCCAGCTGGCGCAAAAAGCCCAGCGCAAGCAGCAGCTGCTGGCGGCTGATAAGCGGTGGAAAACCGGCACGACTCAGAATCGCATGCCAGCGCTGGCTGTTCTCCTCGCTGCCGTCAACAATCAATACCTGCCAGATCAGCAGTACCGCTGCGCCATTATGCAGATGCGTTTCATTATCTTTGCTGAGATAGTCGGTAAACTCTTTCGCCGCCTCTTTCCCCATCATAGAGATCATTGATTCCACCTGTACCGGTGGCAGCTGCAGCCGTTTGCTGAGCCGCTGAGCGGCGTGGCGTGAGCCCGCGGTGAGCAGCTGAAATCCAGCGACAAATACCACCGCCAGCGTAGCAAGCATTATCCAAATCATTACATCGTCCCCGGATTGTCCTGCAGATATCATACGCATGCAGGCTGGCACTCGTCGCGCCGAAAAAGCCGGAAAGCGTATACGCGGCTGAAACTGTGACTGACAGCAGCCCACGCTTCTGACAAAATACCCCCCTTTCCCGATTCAACACAACACAGTGGATTTCCTCTCTGATGGCAGCAAAAATTATTGACGGTAAAACGATTGCGCAGCAGGTGCGCGTTGAGGTTGCGGAAAAAGTGAAGCAGCGTCTGGCCGCCGGAAAACGTGCGCCAGGTCTGGCAGTGGTTCTGGTGGGTGAAAACCCGGCATCGCAGATCTATGTGGCCAGCAAACGCCGCGCCTGTGAAGAGGTCGGTTTCCACTCACGCTCTTACGATCTGCCAGCCACCACCCGCGAAGCTGAGCTGCTGGAGCTGATCGATAAGCTTAATCAGGACGACGAAATCGATGGCATCCTGGTGCAGCTGCCGCTGCCAGCGGGCATCGATAACGTGAAGGTGCTGGAGCGCATCACGCCGGATAAAGATGTCGATGGCTTCCATCCTTATAACGTCGGTCGCCTGTGTCAGCGTGCGCCAACCCTGCGTCCCTGCACGCCGCGCGGTATCGTGACGCTGCTGGAGCGCTACAACATTGACACCTATGGCCTTAACGCTGTGGTGGTCGGGGCGTCTAACATCGTCGGTCGTCCGATGAGCATGGAACTGCTGCTCGCGGGCTGCACCACCACCGTGACTCATCGCTTTACCAAAGATCTGCGCCATCACGTTGAGCATGCCGATCTGCTGGTCGTTGCAGTGGGTAAGCCAGGCTTTATTCCGGGCGACTGGATAAAACCGGGTGCCATCGTCATCGACGTGGGCATCAACCGTCTGGATAGCGGCAAAGTGGTGGGCGACGTTGATTTTGACAGCGCATCAGAGCGCGCCTCCTACATCACCCCAGTGCCGGGCGGTGTCGGGCCGATGACAGTCGCAACACTGATTCAAAACACGCTGCAGGCGTGCGAAGAGTTTCATGATAAAGAGGGTGTATAAATGACGAGTTTTTCACTGGGTAAATTCCCGCATGTCGATCTGTGTGACCTGCTGAAGCTGGAAGGCTGGGTTCAGAGCGGTGCACAGGCGAAAGTCGTGATTGCCGAGGGTGAAGTGAAGGTCAATGGCGCGGTTGAAACGCGCAAGCGCTGCAAGATCGTTGCCGGTCAGACCGTGGAATTTGCCGGTTTCCGCATCACTGTGGTCGAGTAATTTTCGGGCGTCCCTGCGGGGACGCTGTCACAGCAGTTCATCCCCTTTCACACGCGTCTCCCCTTCCCGCTGTTCCAGTGCAATATGATTCACCGCCGTATGCTGCGCAATCAGCGTTGCGAGGCGGGGTGAATGGCTGGTGATCCAGAGCTGGCTGTACTGACTGGCTTCGGCGATTAAACGCGCCAGCGCAGGCAACAGATCTTCATGCAGACTGTTCTCCGGCTCATTCAGTGCCATAAAGGCCGGTGGGCGCGGGCTGAGCAGCGCCACAACCAGACAGAGAAACCGCAGCGTGCCATCTGAAAACTCCGCGCTCTCCAGCGGACGCAGAATGCCATTGCGGGACATCAGCATCTGAAAGCGACCGTTCTGCACCTCAACATCAAACTGGCTGTCAGGAAAAGCCTGCGCCATCACCTCAAACAACAGTTCTGAATGACCGCGCTCCACGATGGTCGCCCACGCCGCCGCAAGATTGCTGCCATCATGACTCAGCACCGGCGCACGCACGCCTATCTGCGGCGCACGTATCGGTGAGCCAGGCCAGACGGCGAACTCATGGTAGAAGCGCCACTGATGCAGCCGTTCGCGCAGTTGCGACAGCTCCGGGTTGAGATGGGGTTCACCCAGCTGACCAAACAGTGATTCTTCCGGATGCAGCACCGCCGGATAGGCGACGCGATCCCCTTCAACGTTGTGCAGAAAAGCGGTCTGATTTTCGCGCTGCATGATGCAGGCAGAAGGACGACGTTTCTGGCCGCTGAGCCAGAGCCGCTCCTGCTTCACCAGCGGATCAAGATTGAACAGGCTGGTCGACAGCGGCTCGGGAAAGCCAATCTCCAGCTGGTAATCCATATCATCCATGGCCACGGCCAGCTCCAGCCGCTTAGGATCGTGTCGGCGATCGCCCCGCCGCAATCCGCCCGCCCACATCGCTTTCTGAATGCCGCCTTCATCAGCCAGTGCCAGCGCCAGACGACCGCTGGCCGCTTCGTGCAGCAGCCGCACCGCTTTGTAGAGGTTGGATTTACCGCAGCCGTTGGGACCACTCACCACATTCAGCTGGTGCAGTGACAGCGTCAGGTTACGTATTGAGCGGAAGCCGCGGATCTGAATCTGTTCAATCGCCATAATAAAAAAGGGCGATTGCTCGCCCTCTCCGGTTTATTTTCGACGCCAGCTGGAGCCCTGTGGTCCATCCTCGACGATAACGCCTAACGCGTTAAGTTTGTCGCGCGCGATGTCCGCTTCCGCCCAGGCTTTGGCTGCCCGCGCGTCGGCACGGGCCTTCACCCAATGCTCAATCTCGGCAACTTCTTCATCATTAACCTGCGCGCCGCTTTGCAGGAACAGCTCAGGATCCTGTTGCAGAATGCCCAGCACGTTAGCCATCTCGCGCAGCTTCGACGCCAGTCCATGCGCTGACGCGCCGTCTTCGCTTTTCAGGCGGTTAACTTCACGCGCCATATCGAACAGCACCGAGTAGGCTTCCGGGGTGTTGAAGTCATCATCCATTGCGCTGCGGAAACGCGCTTCAAACGCTTCGCCGCCGTGGGCTGGCACGCTGCTGTCGGTGTGACGCAGCGCCGTATAGAGACGCTCCAGCGCTGCACGCGCCTGATTCAGGTTATCTTCGCCGTAGTTAAGCTGGCTGCGGTAGTGACCAGACATCAGGAAGTAACGCACCGTCTCCGCATCATAATGTTGCAGCACGTCTCGCACGGTGAAGAAGTTGCCGAGCGATTTAGACATCTTCTCGCGGTCAACCATCACCATGCCGGAGTGCATCCAGTAGTTGACGTAAGGACCGTCATGGGCGCAGCTCGACTGGGCGATTTCGTTTTCATGGTGCGGGAACATCAGGTCTGAGCCGCCGCCGTGGATATCGAAATGCGTACCCAGCTGTTTGCAGTTCATCGCCGAGCACTCGATGTGCCAGCCAGGACGACCGTTGCCCCACGGCGATGACCAGGCTGGCTCATCCGCTTTGGACATTTTCCACAGCACGAAGTCCATCGGGTTGCGCTTCACGTCCGCGACTTCAACGCGTGCACCTGCCTGCAGTTGCTCCAGATCCTGACGCGACAGCGCGCCGTAATCGGTGTCACTCAGCACATCAAACATCACGTCGCCATTGTCCGCCACATAGGCGTGACCACGGGCGATCAGCGTTTCCACCAGCTCGATGATTTCAGCGATATGACGGGTCGCGCGCGGCTCCTCATCAGGAGGCAGAATCCCCAGCGCGGCGAAATCGTTGTGCATCTCGCCGATCATGCGGTTGGTCAGGGTTTCGATGCTCTCGCCGTTTTCATTGGCGCGCTTGATGATTTTGTCATCAATGTCCGTGATGTTACGTACATAATTAAGCTGATAACCGAGGTAACGCAGGTAGCGCGCCACCACGTCAAACGCCACGAACGTCCGCCCATGACCAATGTGACAGAGGTCATACACCGTGATGCCGCAAACATACATCCCGATTTTACCGGCATGAATGGGTTTGAATTCCTCTTTCTGTCGACTCAGGGTGTTATAAATCTTAAGCATTGAACGGTTCCGTTTTCGCGTGTGGTTGGCACTTTTAAGTATCCAGACATTGTGCCGTATTTTTATCGCTCGCGCGACGCAAAGCAAGCCAACTGCGCCGCGCTGCTGACGCGTCATTGGAAATTATGATATAAGAACGGTCGACAAAAAGGGGGACGCCCATCGACAGAGCGACCTCAGCAACTGATGACAACCTTTACAGGACGACAAAAATGGTAACTTTCCAGACGAACCATGGCGATATCGTAATCAAAACTTTCGATGATAAAGCGCCGGCAACCGTACAGAACTTCCTGGATTACTGCCGTGAAGGTTTTTACGACAACACCATTTTCCACCGCGTAATCAACGGCTTTATGATTCAGGGCGGCGGCTTCGAGCCGGGCATGAAGCAGAAAGAAACCAAAGCCGAAATTCAGAACGAAGCAAGCAACGGCCTGAAAAACACCAAAGGTACGCTGGCAATGGCACGTACCTCTGCGCCGCACTCTGCAACCGCACAGTTCTTCATCAACGTAGCTGACAACGACTTCCTGAACTTCCGTGACGAAAGCGTTCAGGGCTGGGGCTACTGCGTATTCGCTGAAGTGGTTGAAGGCATGGATGTGGTCGAGAAGATCAAAGCGGTTTCTACCGGCCGCAGCGGCATGCACCAGGATGTGCCAAAAGATGACGTCGTGATCCAGAAAGTGACCGTCAGCGAGTAATGTCGCGCACGCTGTTTATCGCAGATCTCCATCTGTGTCAGGAAGAACCGGCGATTACTGCCGGTTTTCTGCATTTTTTACAGCGCGAAGCGCCCCATTGCGACGCGCTCTATATTCTCGGCGATCTGTTTGAAGCCTGGATTGGCGACGACGATCCTAATCCGCTGCATCAGCAGATTGCCAGCGCCCTGCGCGCCCTGCCGGTACCGGTTTACTTCATCCATGGCAATCGCGACTTCCTGATTGGCCGACGCTTTGCGCGCGCCAGCGGTATGACGCTGCTGCCGGAAGAGCAGGTGCTGACGCTCTACGGCCATCGACTGCTGATCATGCACGGCGATACGCTCTGCACAGACGATGCGGGTTATCTGCGCTTTCGTGCCAAAGTGCATAATCCGTGGATCCAGCGACTGTTCCTGGCGCTGCCGTTGTGGATACGCAAACGCATCGCCGCCCGGATGCGCGCCGACAGTAAACAGGCCAACCAGCACAAATCCCGGACCATCATGGATGTGAACCAGGATGCCGTGGCCGCCGCCATGCTGCGCCAGCAGGTGCCACTGCTGATCCACGGCCATACCCATCGCCCGGCAATTCATACGCTGAACCTGCAGGGTGAAACGGCGCAACGCGCGGTGCTGGGTGCCTGGCACAGCCGGGGTTCCATGATTCAGCTCGACGCCAGCGGCATTCAGCTCATCCATTTCGACTTTTAATCTGCGGTTATCTCCCCGACGTTAGCCCGACGCAACCGTTTTCCTTGCGTGCTTCTCATGCTATTCTCGGTGCCCTTCAAAACCTGTCCGCCCGGCCAGGTCTGTTTGTTTATTCACAGGAGTTGACCGCATGTCATCGAACGCCCCGGCCCGCATCGCCATTGTTATGGGTTCCAGAAGTGACTGGGCCACCATGCAGTTCGCCGCTGAAATCCTCTCCAGCCTGGACGTCCCTTTTCATGTTGAAGTGGTCTCTGCACACCGCACCCCGGATAAACTGTTCAGCTTCGCCGAAACGGCAGCCGGTAACGGTTTCCAGGTGATTATTGCTGGCGCAGGTGGCGCAGCCCATCTGCCGGGTATGCTGGCGGCCAAAACGCTGGTCCCGGTGCTGGGTGTGCCGGTTCAGAGCGCAGCCCTGAGCGGCGTCGATAGCCTCTATTCGATTGTGCAGATGCCGCGCGGTATTCCGGTCGGGACGCTGGCAATTGGCAAGGCGGGCGCAGCCAATGCCGCGCTGCTGGCGGCGCAGATTCTGGCGCTGCATGACAGCGCGCTGGCGTCACGCCTGAATAACTGGCGTGAGAGCCAGACCGATGAGGTGCTGAACCATCCCGATCCGCGGGTGGATGCATGAAGCCGGTTTGCGTACTGGGTAACGGCCAGTTAGGTCGAATGCTGCGCCAGGCGGGAGAACCGCTGGGCATCGCGGTGTATCCGGTGGGCCTGGATGCCGATCCTGCTGCCCTGCCGATCGCCGATAGCGTGATCACCGCCGAAATCGAACGCTGGCCGGAAACCGCGCTGACGCGCGAACTGGCGAGCCATCCGGCCTTTGTTAACCGGGATATTTTCCCGCGTCTGGCCGATCGTCTGACACAGAAACAGCTGCTGGATCAGCTGGGGCTTGCCACCGCGCCGTGGCAGTTGCTGGCGGACAAAAGCGAATGGCCCGCAGTGTTTGCATCACTGGGCGAACTGGCGATTGTGAAAAGCCGCACCGGCGGTTACGACGGGCGGGGTCAGTGGCGTCTGCGTGCTGATGAAACGCACCAGCTGCCGGATGCCTGTTACGGCGAATGCATCGTTGAGCAGGGCATCAATTTTTCCGGTGAAGTGTCACTGGTCGGCGCGCGCGGCCACGATGGCTCGGTGGTGTTCTATCCGCTGACGCATAACCTGCATCAGGACGGCATTCTGCGCACCAGCGTGGCACAGCCGCAGGCGGATCAGGCCCAGCAGCAGCAGGCCGAATCGATGCTGAGCGCGATCATGCAGGCGCTGAATTACGTGGGCGTGATGGCGATGGAGTGCTTCGTTACGCCAGCCGGACTGCTGATCAATGAGCTGGCACCGCGTGTGCACAACAGTGGTCACTGGACGCAAAACGGTGCGTCGATCAGCCAGTTTGAGCTGCATCTCCGCGCCATTCTGGGCCTGGCTTTGCCGAAGCCGGTGGTGTTTGCGCCGTCTGTAATGGTGAATCTGATTGGCACCGCCGTGAATCTCAGCTGGCTGCAACAGCCGCTGGTGCATCTGCACTGGTATGACAAAGAGGTGCGTCCGGGTCGTAAAGTGGGCCACCTCAATCTGACCGACAGCGATGCAGCGCGGCTGAAAGCGGCGCTGAATGCGCTGGTGCCACAGCTGCCGGAAGAGTACGCCAGCGGCATCGCATGGGCCGTTGAAAAGCTGTAGTTTCCCGTTAGCGGGTGCGGTCTGAATAAAGATCAAAGGCGGCTTCGTGCCGCCTTATTTCAGCCCTGCCTTATGCCGCATCAAACTTCCTGAACAGCGCCTTCCCTTTCAGTAACCGGATTCCCAGCCAGCCGCCACACAGCGATAACAGCAGTGCGCCGCACAACGGCAACGCCAGCCATAATGTCCAGTCTGGCTGCCATGGGAAGTCGAAAATCTTAGTCTGTAATCCCCACAGCGCCGCTTCTGCTCCCATTGCGGCCGCCACGCCGGAGACCACGCCGAGCAGCGCAAACTCACACCACAGCGTGGTGCGCAGCAGGCGTTTGCCCGCGCCCAGCGTGCGATAGACCACCAGCTCCTGCCGTCTCTGACGCATCCCGACCTGAATCTGCGCCAGCAGCAGTAACACACCACAGGCGGTGACCAGTACCACCATGATCTCCAGCGCCCGGCTGACCTGCGTCAGTACCTGACCGATTTGCTGCATAATGCTGCCGATATCCAGCAGACTTAGCGCCGGAAAAGCGCGGTTCAGCTGCGCCAGCAGAACAGGATTCGCCTTCATGCGGAAGCTGGTGAGCCAGGTCTGCGGCTGGCTGTCGAGTGCACCCGGCGGGAAGATAAAGAAGAAATTCGGCTTCAGGCTTTCCCAGTCCACTTTACGCAGGCTGGTGATACGGGCGCTGAACGTCTGCGTATCGCCGTCGAACGTCAGGGTATCGCCGAGTTTCAGCCCCAGACGGTCCGCCAGCTCCACCTCCATCGAGACTTCACCCGCTTTTGGCGGCCAGCTGCCAGCCACCAGCGGATTGTGATCCGGGCGATCGGCCAGCGCCGTCAGGTTCAGCTCGCGGTTGAGGGCATTATCCAGTTTCGGATCGGCCGGTTTCCCGTTGAGTTCACTGAGCCGTACCCGCGCAATCGGATAAAAGGTTTCGGGTTTAATCTGGTGCGCCTGCAGAAAATCACGCACCTGCGGCACCTGATCCGCCGTCATGTTGAGCAGGAAGAAGTTCGGGCTATCCGCCGGTAACTGCTGCTGCCAGCGATCCAGCAGATCGCCACGCATCACCAGCAGCAGCGCCAGCAACATAAACGACAGCGAGAAGGCTGCGAGCTGGCTCAGCGTCATGCCGGGCTGGCGCAGCAGCCGGTTGATCGCCAGACGCAGCGCCAGATTGCGCACCACCAGCCGACGTAACAGCAGCAGGGTTCCCCAGCCGAGTAACGCCAGTAATCCCGCCAGCACCACCACACCCGCCAGCAGCGCCCAGAGCATTTTACTGCCGCCGACCAGCAGCGCTAACAGCGCCACCACCACCACGATCATTACCGGAATATAGAACTTCAGCGGCCAGAGGTTCGCCACCGCATCGCGCCGCAGCACCCGCAGCGGCTGGGTTGCCAGCAGCAGACGATAGGGCCGCAGACCAACCAGCAGCGAAATCACAAACAGCGACCCTACCGCCCAGATCCACGGCCAGACGCTGGCCGCCGGTAAGCTGGCAGGCAATACGGGTTTCAGCATCGCCATCAGGATCGCTTCCACGCCCTGCCCCACAATGCCTCCGGCAATCGCCGCCAGCAGCAGTACCGCCAGCCACTGACCGATGATCAACCGCTGCAACGCGCCATGCGTCGCGCCCAGGGTTTTCAGCACCGCCACCAAATCGTAGCGGCTGCGGCAGTAGTGACTCATGGCGACCGCTACGGCGGCAATCGCCAGCATGAGCGTCAGCAGGGCCGAGAGCAGCAGGAACTGCTGCGCGCGCTGCATCGAACGGCCCAGCGCATCTTCCGAGTTATCCACGCTGATCCAGCGCTGGTCCGCCTTCAGTTGTGGTTCAATCCAGCGGTCATAACTGGCCAGCTGTTCGGGATTACCGGAGAATTTATAGCGCCAGGTGATGCGGCTGCCCGGCTGAATCGCACCGGTTTTGCCAGCATCCGCCAGATTGATCAGCAGGCGCGGCGCCATCTCGAACGGGTTGAAGCCGCCATCCGGCTCCTGGATTACCTCACCGCTGATGCGCAGCTGGGTATCCCCCACTTCCAGCGTGTCGCCCACTTTCAGATTCAGCAGCGCCATCAGGCGCGGTGCTGCCAGCGCGGTGCCCGCCTGTGGCCGAAGACCTGGCGGCTGCGTTTGCAGCGTGCCAAACATCGGGTAGCGGTCATCTACGGCTTTGACTGAAGCGAGCTGCGGTGACTGATCGGCAAAGGTCATGGTCATAAAGGTCAGCTGAGAACTGACCGTCAGGCCGGTTTCCCGCGCCTTTTTCAGCCAGGCTTCTGGCGCAGCATCGGTACTGCGCAGCGTGCGGTCACCGGCCATAAAATCACGGCTCTGCTGATTCAGCCCTTTTTCCATGCGATCGCTGATCGATCCCAGCGCCAGTACGCAGGCCACCGCCAGCGTCAGGGCCAGCCAGACAATCAGCAGCGAGGGCGAGCGCCACTCGCGCCAGAACCAGCGCCAGATCATTGCTCCTCCCACAATTTACCGTCGCGCAGTCGCAGGCGACGATCGCAGCGCGCCGCCAGCTGCTCATCATGCGTCACCAGAATCAGCGTGGTGGCGAAGTCGCGGTTAAGGGAAAACAGCAGATCGGCGATGCGGTCACCGGTTTTACGATCGAGATTGCCGGTGGGCTCATCGGCAAACAGCAGGCCCGGACGACCGCTGAAGGCGCGGGCCAGCGCGACACGCTGCTGCTCGCCACCCGAAAGCTGGGCGGGCAGATGATGCAGACGTTCACCCAGCCCGAGCAGCGTTAAAAGTTCCCGTGCCTGTTCGCGGCTCTGCCGGTCGCTGTCGCCGCGCAGCAGTGAAGGCAGCTGCACGTTCTCCTGCGCATTCAGGGTCGGCACCAGCATAAAGGACTGAAACACAAAGCCGACCTGGCGGGCTCGCAGAGCCGCACGCTGCTCTTCGTTCATCTGGTGCAGCGGCTGCCCCAGCAGATGGACTTCGCCGCTGCTGCCATCGTCCAGCCCGGCCAGGATCCCCAGCAGAGTGGACTTGCCGGAGCCGGACTCGCCAATCAACGCAATGGTCTCGGCTGGTTTGACAACCAACTCAACTCCGGTAAGGATGGTTAACTGATGCTCTCCCTGACCGACGGACTTAGTAAGATGATGAACTTCAACAATGTTTTCCGCTGGCATTATCCCTTCCTGTTATTGATTCTTATGCTGGTGTCACGTCTTGCTGCTGCAGATACCCTGATGGTGCTGGGCGACAGCCTGAGTGCGGGCTATCGCATGTCGGCCACGGCGGCCTGGCCCAGCCTGCTCGATAAGCAGTGGCAGCAGAAACCGAAAGTGGTCAACGCCAGCATCAGCGGCGATACTGCCGCACAGGGACTGGCGCGCCTGCCTGCGCTATTAAAACAGCATCAGCCGCAATGGGTGTTAATCGAACTGGGCGGTAACGATGGTCTGCGCGGTTTCCCGCCCGACGCTATCGCACAGAATCTGAGTAAAGTGATCGACGATGTCAAAGCCGCCAATGCGAAACCGCTGCTGATGCAGATCCGCCTGCCCGCCAACTATGGCCGCCGCTACACCGAGGCGTTCAGCGGCATCTATCCTGGACTCGCACAGCAGCATGACATTCCTCTGGTGCCCTTTTTCATGGAGCAGGTTTATCTGAAACCCGAGTGGATGCAGCAGGATGGCATTCATCCCAATCCTGATGCCCAGCCGTTTATCGCCGGTTTGATGGCGAAAGAACTGGCTCCCTTAGTTAAGCAGCCGTAGCGCGCCTGGATGCGCAAATAGGGTAAAGAAATGCAAAAAACCATTCTGATTACAGGTTGTTCCAGCGGTATTGGCCTTGTTGCCGCGCACGATTTGCTGGCGCGGGGCTACCGGGTGATCGCCGCCTGCCGCAAAGCCGACGATGTTGCGCGCATGAACACGCTGGGTTTTACGGGCTTACAGCTCGATCTCGACGATCCGCAGAGCGTGGATCAGGCGGCGGATGCGGTGCTCGCGCTTTGCGATAACCGTCTGGCTGCGCTGTTCAACAACGCCGGATTTGGCCTCTATGGCCCGCTGCACACCCTCTCCCGTCAGCAGCTGGAGCAGCAGTTTTCCAGTAACTTTTTCGGCGTCCATCAGCTGACACTCCGGCTGTTACCCGCGCTGCAGGCCAGCGGCGATGGCCGCATTGTTAACACCAGTTCGGTGCTGGGCCTGATCTCCACGCCAGGCCGGGGTGCCTATGCCGCCAGTAAATATGCGCTGGAAGCCTGGAGCGACGCGCTGCGGCTCGAAGTGCGTAGCCGCGGCATCCGGGTCAGCCTGATTGAGCCGGGTCCGATTGAGACCCGCTTTACCGACAATGTCTCACAGGGCGAACAGCATAATCCGGTGCGTAACCCCGGCATCGCGGCACGCTTTACGCTGCCAGCGGAAGCCATTCTGCCTAAACTTCGTCATGCACTCGAGAGTAAATATCCACGTTTACGCTATCCGGTGACGCTGGTCGCACACGTGATGAGCCTGCTTAAACGGTTGCTGCCAGGCTGGATGCTGGATCGCATTTTGCGCAGCCATCAGTAAGGCCTGCGCAATAGCGCTTGAAGCCGGACCAGTTGGCCCCATATTCTTAGAACACTTTTTGCAAAGAGACTTATCCATGTCACCACAAGCTTCTATCATCGACATCAACGAATCTAACCTGCAGCAGACCCTTGAGCAGTCGATGCAGCTGCCGGTGCTGTTCTACTTCTGGTCTGAGCGCAGCCAGCACTGTCTGGAGCTGACGCCGGTGCTGGAGCGTCTGGCGCAGGAGTACGCGGGTCAGTTTATTCTCGCAAAACTGGATTGCGACACAGAGCAGCGAGTCGCGTCGCAGTTTGGTCTGCGTTCCATCCCGACCGTTTACCTGTTCCAGGAGGGTCAGCCGGTTGACGGTTTCCAGGGCCCGCAGCCGGAAGAAGCAATCCGCGCCCTGCTGGAAAAAGTGCTGCCGCGCGAAGAAGAGCTGAAAGCGCAGCAGGCGATGGCGCTGATGCAGGAAGATAAACCGCTGGAGGCGCTGCCGCTGTTAAAAGATGCGTGGCAGCTAAGCAACCAGTCCAGCGAAATTGGTTTCCTGCTGGCTGACGTGCTGATTACCCTGAACCGCAGCGATGAAGCGGAAGCGGTGCTGAAAGTGGTGCCATTACAGGATCAGGATACCCGCTATCAGAGCCTGATGGCGCAGATCGATCTGCTGAAGCAGGCTGCCGATACGCCGGAGATTCAGCAGCTGCAATCCGAGCTGGAAGCGGACCCGACTAACGCCGGGCTGGCTGCTAAACTCTCGTTACAGCTGCATCAGGTGGGTCGTAATGAAGAAGCACTGGAACTGCTGTTCAGCTTCCTGAAATCCGATCTTAATGCCGCTGATGGCCAGGCGCGTAAAATGCTGCAGGAGATTCTGGCGGCGCTGGGTACCGGTGATGCACTGGCTGCGCGCTATCGTCGCCAGCTCTATTCCCTGCTGTATTAAACAGCGGCACCACGGGCCGAAGCGACTCGGCCCGTTAATCTGACAATGCGGAGGTTGTATGATAACTGTAATCCCTGCCCTGATTATTCTGGCACTGGTGGCGGTCTGGGCGACCGTTAAGATCGTGCCACAAGGTTTTCAATGGACGGTTGAACGCTTTGGCCGTTATACCCGCACCCTGCAGCCAGGATTAAGTCTGGTAGTGCCGTTCATGGATCGTGTCGGTCGTAAGATCAACATGATGGAACAGGTACTGGATATTCCCTCGCAGGAGATCATCTCTAAAGACAACGCCAACGTCACCATCGATGCGGTCTGCTTTATTCAGGTCGTTGACCCGGCGCGTGCCGCCTATGAAGTCAGCAATCTTGAGCAGGCTATCCTGAATCTCACCATGACCAACATGCGTACCGTGCTTGGCAGCATGGAGCTGGACGAAATGCTGTCACAGCGCGACAGCATCAACACCCGTCTGCTGCATATCGTGGATGAAGCGACCAACCCGTGGGGCGTCAAGATTACCCGCATCGAGATTCGCGATGTGCGTCCGCCGCAGGAACTCATCGGCGCGATGAATGCGCAGATGAAAGCGGAGCGAACCAAGCGTGCTGACATTCTGACAGCCGAAGGCGTTCGGCAGGCGGCGATCCTGCGGGCTGAAGGGGATAAGCAGTCGCAGATCCTCAAAGCGGAAGGTGAACGGACCTCGGCGTTCCTGCAGGCAGAGGCGCGGGAGCGTCAGGCTGAAGCGGAAGCTAACGCCACTAAAATGGTCTCAGAAGCGATCGCGGCGGGCGACATTCAGGCTATTAACTACTTCGTGGCGCAGAAATACACCGATGCACTGCAAAAAATCGGTGAAGGCAATAACAGCAAAGTGGTGATGATGCCGCTTGAGGCAAGCAGTCTGCTGGGTTCGATCGCGGGCATCGGTGAATTGCTGAAAGAATCACGCACTGAGTCGAAACGCTGATGCTGGTCGGGATTATCGCTCACCCACACTGGTTCTGGCTGACGCTGGGCGGATTACTGCTGGCGGCTGAAATGCTGGGCACCAGCGGTTACCTGCTGTGGAGCGGGCTGGCGGCGGTTATCGTCGGCCTGATTGAGTGGTTTGTACCGATGAGCTGGACGGCGCAGGGTTCCCTGTTTGCCGCCATGACGCTGGTCTGCGTCTTTTTGTGGTATCGCTGGATGCGGCATCGTGAAGTGCGTCAAAGGCCTAACGCCCTCAACCAGCGCGGCAACCAGATGATCGGGTTACAGCTGACGCTGGATACCGCGCTGCATAACCGCACCGGACACGTGCGCATCGGGGACAGCAGCTGGCGGGTGGAGGCGGATCAGGATCTGCCTGCGGGCACGCCGGTCGTGGTGGTCGGCATTGAGGGCATCACCCTGCGTATTCAGCCACGCTGACCGCAGCACCCGGCCAGATTGTTGATGATCGGACATTCGGCGCTGTCATCGCCGGGACAGGCTTCTGCCAGCGCCAGTAACCGAGCGCGCATGGCGTGCAGCTCTTCAATGTGTGCCGCGATTTCATCGGCTTTCTGCAGGGTGCGGGTTTTAACATCGGCACTGTGGCGCGACGGATTATTAAACAGCGCCACCAGCTCACGACACTCATCCAGCGTGAAACCCACCTGCCGCGCCTGACGTAACAGGTTCAGTTCATCAAGATGGTGGCCGTTATAGGTGCGGTAACCATTTTCACTGCGCAATGGCGGTGTCACCACGCCCTTCTCTTCGTAAAAACGAATCGCCTTGCTGGTCAGCCCGGTCTTTTTCGCCACATCGCTGATGTTCATTTTCGTCCCCTTGACCTTCCCCTTGATGGAAGGTTTATGCTTAAGCATGAATCGAAACTGGCCAATCGGTCAAATGGGATTACAAGAGGAGTTGATTATGTCACACACCATTTCTCTGGCACTGGACGGCTTGTCCTGCGGCCACTGTGTCAAACGCGTTAAAGAGGCACTGGAACAACGCGACGATGTTGACCTGGCCGACGTGACCCAACAGGAAGCCCAGGTCTCCGGTCATGCCGATGCAGCTGCGTTAATCGCCACCGTCGAACAGGCAGGCTACCACGCAACGCTGAAAACTGCGGACGTCTCCCCAAAGTCTGAACCGTTGACAGCATCGGAGCCGCCGCCGGAGGCGCTGACAACGGAGACCGTTTCTTATCCGGCAGAAAAAACATTACCTGCGCATATGCTGCTGATTGAGGGCATGACCTGCGCCAGTTGCGTGAGCCGGGTGGAAAAAGCGCTGCAGCAGGTCGCAGGCGTCAGCCAGGCGCGGGTCAATCTCGGCGAACGCAGCGCGCTGGTGCTGGGCGAAGCTGACCCGCAACAACTGGTAGCTGCCGTCGATGCCGCCGGTTATGGCGCGCAGGTGGTGGATGACGAGCAGGAGCGACGTGAGAAGCAGCAGCTCAGCGCCCGCAGCGCGATGCGTCGTTTCAGCTGGCAGGCGGCGGTCGCCTTAGCGTTTGGCGTGCCGCTGATGATCTGGGGCATGGTGGGCGACAACATGATGCTCACCGACAACAATCACACCACCTGGCTGACGCTGGGCGTTGTGACCCTGCTGATCATGGTCGTGACCGGCAGCCATTTTTATCGTAGCGCCTGGCGCAGTCTGCGCAATGGCAGCGCCACCATGGATACCCTGGTGGCCCTCGGTACAGGTACCGCCTGGATCTACTCCTTTAGCGTGGTGCTGTGGCCCGATTTTTTCCCGCCGCAAGCCCGCCATCTCTATTTCGAAGCCAGCGTCATGATCCTGGGATTGATCAATCTTGGCCATGCGCTGGAGCAGCGGGCGCGTCAGCGATCGTCTAAGGCACTGGAGCGACTGCTTGATCTGACGCCGGCCCAGGCGCGACTGGTCGATCAACAGGGCGACCGGCTGATCCCGGTCAGCGACGTTCAGCCCGGCATGACGCTGCGTCTGGTCACCGGCGATCGGGTGCCGGTCGATGGCGAAATCGCCACAGGTGAAGCCTGGTTTGATGAAGCGATGCTGACCGGCGAAGCGGTGCCGCAAAGCAAAAATCCGGGTGCGGCGATCTTTGCCGGAACCCTGGTGCAGGATGGCTCAGTAGAATTCATCGCCCGGGCGACCGGGAATCACACCACCCTCTCGCGCATTATCCGGCTGGTACGTCAGGCGCAGAGCAGCAAACCCGATGTGGGCCGTCTGGCCGATCGCATCTCCGCCGTTTTTGTCCCGGTGGTGGTGTTGATTGCGCTGCTCAGCGGCGCGGTGTGGTATCTGTTCGGCCCGCAGCCTCAGATTGCTTACATGCTGGTGATCGCGACAACCGTCCTGATTATCGCCTGCCCCTGTGCGCTGGGACTGGCAACGCCCATGTCGATCATTGCCGGTGTAGGACGCGCCGCCGAGCTGGGCGTACTGGTGCGCGACGCTGATGCCCTGCAGCGTTCCAGCCAGATCGACACGCTGGTGTTTGATAAAACCGGCACCCTCACAGCCGGAAAGCCACAGGTTAGTGAAGTGCTGGTCTGGGGTGATGCCAGCCGTGAATCCGTGTTAGCGACCGCTGCTGTGCTGGAGTTCGCCTCGGGTCATCCGCTGGCAAAAGCGATTGTCGCCGAAGCGAAACTGACGCAACCGCCTGCTTTAGCGCAATTTCGTACAATACGCGGCAAAGGGGTCAGCGGTAGTCTGGATAACAGAACGCTGCTGCTAGGTAACGCTGCGCTGCTGCAGGACAACGGCGTCGATTACCGGGCGGCAGAAGCAGAGATTGCGCGCCTGACACAACAGGGTGCAACGCCGGTGTTACTGGCTGAACAGGGCCAGTTAACCGGCCTGATTGCGCTGCGCGACCCGCTGCGACCGGAAAGCATCGACGCCCTGAAGCGGCTGCATCAGCAGGGTTATCGCCTGATTATGCTGACCGGCGACCATGAAAATACCGCCCGTGCCATTGCTGCCGAGGCAGGCATTGATGAGGTGATTGCGGGCGTGCTGCCGGAAGGTAAAGCAGCCGCCATTGAACAGTTACAGCAGCAGGGTCGCCGCGTCGCGATGGTGGGTGATGGCATCAATGATGCGCCCGCGCTGGCGCAGGCCGATGTGGGCATCGCCATGGGTGGCGGCAGTGATGTGGCGGTAGAAACCGCAGGCATTACGCTGATGCGCGCCGACCTCAACAGCGTGGCGGATGCGTTAGCGCTCTCTTCCGCGACGCTGCGCAATATCCGGCAGAACCTGTTTGGCGCCTTTATCTATAACAGTATCGGCATTCCGGTGGCCGCAGGTGTGCTCTATCCGCTGACCGGCACCCTGCTCAGCCCGATTGTAGCCGGTGCGGCGATGGCGCTGTCATCCATTACCGTGGTCAGCAATGCTAACCGCCTGCTGCGTTACCGGCCGCCGCGCCCGTAATCGCCGTTTCAGCGCTGTTTTTCACTCTCTGAAGTCGCTAGCATGGGGTTTTGAATCGCAAAGGACAGGGAATGACAGGCAACGTTTGGCGCTCACTGCGCGGCTTTATCAGCCAACTTTTTCCCGCCAGTTACCGCTGGCCTGCGATGGATGTCCGGCTTGGCGATCGTCAGTTGCATCTGGTAGGCAGCATCCATATGGGCACGCGCGACATGCAGCCGTTGCCCGCCCGCCTGCTGCGTCAGTTGCAGCAGGCGGATGCGCTGATTGTCGAAGCTGATATTACGCAGGGCGGCTCACCCTTTGATCACTCCGGCGATCGTCCTGCGCTCGCTACGCGGCTGGAGAGCGGCGCGATGCAAACGCTCACCGCGCTGTGTCAGGAGATGAGTCTCAACCTGAGCCTGTTTGATAACCTGCCTGCCTGGCAGGTGGCGCTGATGTTACAGGCACAGCAGGCACAACGACTGGGATTACGGCCTGACTACGGCATCGATTATCAGCTGTTGCAGGCAGCGAAAGGCTTCAATAAACCGGTGATTGAACTGGAAGGCGCAGATGCGCAGATCGCCCTGCTGACTGCGCTGCCGGACGATGGCATGGCGCTGTTACAGGATACGCTGCTGCACTGGCATACCAATGCACGCCTGCTGCAGATGATGGTGAGCTGGTGGCTTGATACGCCGCCACGCCAGCCGGAAATCACCCTGCCCGCCACCTTCAGTCAGGCGCTGAATGATACGTTGATCGGTCAGCGTAATGCGCAGTGGTGCGACAGGCTGCAGGGACTGGCGGCGGGAAACTATGTGGTGGCGGTCGGTGCGCTGCATCTTTACGGCGAAGATAATCTGCCTGAGATGCTGAAGAAGCCCTGAAAAAAAGAGAGCCGATAATGTTATCGGCCCGTCAAAGAGGAATTTGTTTATGATTTTGGTTATCGCCAGCAATCAGATTGCGGGCGCGCGGCCAATTTTACGCAAAGAACAAAATTTCGCCACCTTTTTCCATGATTCTGCGTAATAAGATTTTTCTTAGTAAGGAACCCGTATGACGCCCGCCGTAAAATTGCTGGAAAAACAAAAAGTCAGCTTCATTCTGCATCCTTATGAGCATGACAGTAACGAAACCCATTTTGGTGATGAAGCGGTTCGTAAACTCAATCTGGATGCGCGCCAGGTTTATAAAACGCTGCTGGTGGCGCTGAATGGTGAGGCGAAACAGCTGGCGGTGGCGATTACGCCGGTTTCAACGCAGCTGGATCTCAAAAAGGTGGCAAAAGCGCTGGGCGCGAAGAAAGCCGATATGGCCGATCCGCAGCTGGCGCAGCGGGTTACCGGCTATCTGGTGGGCGGCATCAGTCCGCTGGGACAGAAAAAACGGTTGCCCACGGTGATCGACCACTCTGCCAGCGCGTTTAACGCGATGTTTATCTCAGGCGGCAAGCGTGGACTGGACATCGAACTGGCCCCGCAGGATCTTTCACGGTTACTCGACGCGCCATTTGCAGATATCGCCCGCCACGACTAAACCCGTGGCTGGGCGCAAAGCTGATCGATCATCCAGCGACCCGCCGGGCCGGGCGGCGTGCGTCGGGACCAGACCACCTCAACGGCAATATGCTGCGGCCAGCCCGGCATCGACAGCTCTTTCAGGACGTCATGCCCAAACTGCTTCACCAGCCAGCGCGGCAGAACCGTCCAGCCAAACCCCTGCTCCGCCATCTCCAGCAGCAGCAAATAGGTGGGTGCCGACCAGATGCGTCCCATTGGCGCCGGTTCAGAGGCCTCAACCCACGTGTTTAATCGCAGGTGACGCACTCCTTCCAGCTCGCTTTCGCTGAGGGTATTGAGCTGTGCCAGCGGATGATCGCGATGTAAAAAGACCGCCATCTGCGCTTCAACCTGCAGTCGTGCCACCGCGATATCCACCGGCAGATTAGGCTGCGCCCGCACCACGCCCAGATGCACCCGCCCGGCCTGCAGCAAATCCAGCACGTCACCATCTTCGGCAATCATGACCTCCAGTTCTGTCTCCGGATAGCGGGCATCAAATTGCCTGAGCAGATGCTCGTGATGATCGGTTTGCCAGAAGTCGGACATGGCAAAACTGAGCCGGGGTTCAACGCCCTGCGACAGACGGATCGCCAGCGCATCCAGCCGCTCACTGGCGGCGAGGATTTGCTGAACCTGAGGGATAACGCGGCGTCCCTGCTCGGTCAGGATCGGCTGACGGCCGGTACGATCAAACAGCACAAAGCCGAGATCGTCTTCTAAATTTGCCACCGCCGCGCTGATGGTGGACTGACTTTTACCCAGCGCGCGCGCCGCCGCAGAGAAAGAGCCGCTCGCCACGGTCTGCATAAAAGCCTCAAGGGATTCCGGGGAGTAACGCATCTGAACCATCGCTTTTTTCGATAGGTGTTCATTTTATCTTAGCATTCTGACGTGTGAAAATGCGCCGCATTATTCAAGGAGAATTAACAATGCGTACCCGCTCAATTAAAGAACGTATTCTTCATGCTGTCTGCTTTGAAACCCTGGCGATTCTGACCGTTTCGCCGCTGGCGGCATGGGTCATGGATAAGCCGCTGTTTCAGATGGGATCGCTGGCGATTATGCTCTCAACGGTCGCGATGCTATGGAACATGATTTACAACAGCGGCTTTGACAGGCTCTATCCGCCGGGCCAGAAACGCGGGCCGGGCGTGCGTGTATTACATGCGCTGGGATTTGAGGGTGGGTTTATTTTGATTGGCCTGCCGATTGCGGCCTGGATGCTGGATATCTCGCTGGGACAGGCTTTCCTGGTTGAAGTGGCCTTTTTCCTCTTCTTCCTGCCCTACACCATGGCCTACAACTGGGTGTGGGACAAACTGCGCGAGCGCTGGATCAGACGTCACCCCTGCCGGGCGTAAGAATAAGAAAAACGGGAGGCGCAAGCGCCTCCCGTTTCGTTCAATGCGTGCGGGCTGTTTCGTTCCCCCACGGCCAGATCCACGCCAGAATCATTTTTGGATAATTACGCTTCCGCGCTTTTTCCGCCGCCTCATCCCGCGCCTTAATCTGCTCATCCGTCAGATGCACAATCTGCCCTTTCGGCTCATAGTCGCTGGCTTTGACCGGCGAATGTGCCTTGATGAAATCACGCAGCACCTGTGCATCGACGGCTCCGCTGTTCAGGTAATCCGCATGATTATCCAGACGCGGATAACCGTCGCCACCCGCCGCATTGAAGCTGTTGGTCGCCATGCGATAACGCTGCGTATCCTGCAGCGGTTTGCCATTAATACTGACATCGCTGACATGCTTACCGTCGGTGGTCAGGCTGATGCCAGCAAACTGGGCGAAGCCGCCTGAGTCAGGCTGAATATTAGCGACCACATCCAGATATTTTTTGATCTCCGCGCCGGTCAGGCTCACCGAAACCACCTGGTTGCCAAACGGCTGAACCTGCAGCAGATCACGCCAGCTCAGCTTGCCCGCTTTCAGCGAGGTGCGGATTCCGCCAGCGCTCATCACCGCAAAATCGGCTTTGGTGTGCGCCATCTGGGCGCGCAGAATCAGCTGCCCAAGATTCGTCTGCTCAAAGCGAACCTGCTCTTTTTCACCGCTGAAGTTGCCGTCGGCGCTGCCAACATTCACCATTAACTTCGCCTCTGCACGTTTCTGGAACGGCATCAGCAGCTTCATCATGGCGGTGTTTTTCGGGATCTCTTCCTGCCAGGTCAGCCAGGTTTCGCTGCCATCAGCATTCTTTATCTTGTGTTTGAGGTTCACCGGCACCAGCTGATACGCCTCCAGTGTCACCTGACCATTACGGAAGGTGAAGTCACCCCGTCCGACATATTTGCCCCATTTATCCGCCTGCATGATCCAAATCCCGTTCTGCTGATCGGGTTTGCAGGGCTGGCCAGGCTGATAATTTTTGACGCTGACGTTCTCTTTTTCCATGCAGACCGCATCATGCGAATGACCGCCAACAATCAGATCGATCGTGCCGGCAGGCAGGCTGCGCGCCAGGGTGACATCATCGATGCCGTTGCTGCCATGCTTACCGTCATCGTAGTGGCCAAGATGGGTCAGCGCGACAATCACGTCCGGCTTCTCGGTGGCGCGCAGTTCGGCCACCGCCTTCTCCGTCTCCGCAACGGGATCGCGGAACTCGGTCTCTGTCAGACCTGCCGGATTAGCCAGTTTCGCGGTGTCTGGCGTGATCAACCCGACCACCGCAATTTTCAGTCCGAGACGGTTGAACACCGCCCAGGGTTTGAACAGCCGTTTCCCGGTGCTTTTGTCATACACGTTGGCGGCCAGCAGCGGGAAGCGCGCCCACTTCTCCTGTTTGCGCAGGACGGCGATCGGCTTGTCGAACTCATGATTGCCCAGCGCCATCGCATCATAGCCAATCAGGTTCATTGCGCGAAAATCGGGTTCAGCGTCCAGCTCGTCGGACTCCGGCACGCCCGTATTCACATCACCGGCAGAGAGAATCAATGCGCCGCCACCATGGGCCTGCACGTCGTAGCGCAGGGTATCCATCAGGGTTTTCTGCGCGGCCAGACCATATTCACCCTGTTCATTAAACCAGAAGTGACCATGCTCATCGTTGGTGTGCAGCAGGCTGAAACGATAGGTGCGATCGGCCTGAGCGGCCTGTGAAAATAGCGGCATCAGGGCCACCAGTAGCGCTACCCCTGCCCCTGTCCATTTAGAAAACAACACTGTGATTCTCCTTAATTTGCCGTCTGGCCCGATTTTCTGCCGCTTTGCCCCACTGTGTCGCACATTCCCCCGGCGAACTCAAGGCCCATGCACATTCACCTGACTGACTTTGCCCACTCTTTTTATTTCTGGTCCGGCTTTGCAGAACCTGACTGTGCCTGCAGGGGGGCGTTAAAACTGCCACGGCTTCTCAGGCACAGGCGGAGACCGACAGTAAACTATGTTGTTAAACAATTGTTTACTCATGCAAAAGTGCCGCTGACAGGTTTTACCCTCTCTGCTCGCGCAATTACCCCTTATTCGTGCCATACCCACGTCATTTAATGGGGCTAATTTTTATTTATGCCACCCTGTTTAAAGCGTCAAATCAGCCAGTATTATGGATAATGAACAAAAACGCCCTTTCAATTGCGTATTTGACTTTTTTTCGTAGTTTTTTGAGGTATTCCCGCAAATTGCTCAGCGAAAGAATAGATTTTGCTTTAAACTCATTTGTTACAAGCAGATACATTTGTATACAAGGAGACAGGCATGCATCACACCACACCGTTGATCACTACTATCGTCGGAGCACTGGTTCTGGCTTTTCTCCTTGGGATGCTTGCCCACCGTCTGCGTATCTCCCCGCTGGTAGGTTACCTGCTTGCAGGCGTGCTGGCTGGCCCCTTTACCCCAGGCTTTGTTGCTGATACCAATCTGGCCCCTGAACTGGCAGAACTCGGCGTTATCCTGCTGATGTTCGGTGTCGGCCTGCACTTCTCAATGAAAGATCTGATGTCGGTAAAGTCGATCGCCATTCCCGGTGCCATCGCGCAAATCGCGGTCGCGACGTTACTGGGAATGGGATTGTCATGGACGCTGGGATGGTCGTGGATGACCGGACTGGTGTTTGGTCTCTGTCTCTCTACCGCCAGTACCGTGGTGTTACTGCGCGCGTTAGAGGAGCGACAGCTGATTGACAGCCAGCGCGGGCAGATTGCGATTGGCTGGCTGATTGTCGAAGATCTGGTGATGGTGCTGACGCTGGTACTGCTGCCTGCCATTGCCGGCATGATGGAACAGGGCAACGCCAGCGCCGGGCTGCTGGCCTGGGATCTGCTGTGGACCATCGGCAAAGTCGCCGCCTTTATGGTGCTGATGATGGTGGTGGGACGCCGTGCGGTGCCCTGGATCCTCGCCCGCAGCGCCGCTACGGGTTCGCGTGAGCTGTTTACGCTGGCGGTGTTAGCGCTGGCGCTGGGCATCGCCTTTGGTGCAGTTGAGTTCTTCGATGTGTCATTTGCCCTGGGCGCTTTCTTCGCCGGTATGGTGCTGAACGAGTCAGAACTGAGCCACCGTGCTGCCCGCGATACCCTGCCGCTGCGCGATGCCTTTGCCGTGCTGTTCTTTGTCTCCGTCGGCATGCTGTTCGACCCGTCGATTCTGGTGACGCAGCCGCTGGCGGTGCTGGGTGCGCTGGTGATTATTGTGGTCGGCAAATCGGTGGCCGCCTGGCTGCTGGTGTCGCTGCTCGGCCATTCGCGTCGCACGGCGCTGACCATTTCGGTCAGCCTGGCGCAGATTGGTGAGTTCGCCTTTATTCTGGCGGGTCTGGGTATCTCGCTGGGTCTGCTGAATGATGAGGGCCGCAACCTGGTGCTGGCCGCTGCCATCCTGTCGATTATGCTCAACCCGATTCTGTTTACCCTGCTGGAGCGTTTCCTGGCGAAAACAGAGACGATGGAAGAGCAGACGCTGGAAGAAGCGATTGAAGAAGAGAAGCAGATCCCGGTGGATTTCTGCAATCACGCGGTGATTGTCGGCTACGGCCGGGTTGGCAGCCTGATTGGTCAGAAGCTTCTTGAGGCTAATGTTCCGCTGGTCGTGGTTGAAAACTCCCGCACGCGGGTTGAAGCGCTGCGCGAAAAGGGCATCAAAGCGGTGCTGGGGAATGCGGCCCGCGCGGACACCATGGAACTGGCACGACTCGACTGCGCCCGCTGGCTGTTACTGACCATCCCGAATGGCTATGAAGCGGGTGAAGTGGTGACGGCGGCGCGTGAAAAACACAAGAACATCGAGATTATCGCCCGCGCCCACTATGACGATGAAGTGGAGTACATCATGGAGCGGGGTGCCACCCGCGTCGTGATGGGTGAGCGTGAGATTGCCAGCAGTATGCTGCAAATCCTGCAGGATGAGATGACGCAGGGCGAGGATTTACAGCCCTGCGATGTCGTGCGCTGATTAAGTCTGGCCCGTATAGCTGTGATATTGAGACGGCACAGGGAACAGGGTCAGATCGGAAAGACGCTAAGGCCAGTCCATGACAAGCTCGGCCCGCGCGATTACGCACATCATCCCTGAGGTGCGCCCGTTGCCGGGCCAACGCTCTGCGTTGTTCAAAAACGCTCTTGGCGTTTTTGTCCATTGCGCGGGACGCTTTCCTCTTCTGACCCTGCTCCCTGCGCATTGAGCTAATCCATTGCTGTCAGATTCACCCTCATTTAAGTTTGCAAACTGTCTGCCGTCCTGTGGCGACCCGCTTTACCGATCCCAGTAAGACTCTTCCAGACTGTCTTCCCGCTCCGGCAGGCCACGGGTTAAACGCGGCGAATGCTGATTCAGCACCTGATAGCTGACACGGTTGGCATACTTACACACCTGCGCCAGCGACGAATAGGTCAGATAGGGACGCGCATGTTTGCTGGAGTTCGGCACATTCAGGCTGTGATAGTTGTTGGCGGTAATGTCATGCAGTAACGCCGCCAGCGCACCGTCTCCGGCTCCGTTGGTGTTCATGATCTTTTCCGGCCCGCCCATATAAGGCGCGATGTGCGAGAAGATACGCAGCGGCTGCTGGCAATCCTGCTGGCGCATCACGCGGCTGAACTCATACTGGTTGAACTCAGCAATCGCACCAGGCAGCAGCGGATGGTTGGTTTTGCGTTTGAACTCGTCTTCGGTGTAACCCGCCATATAAAGCCCAATCGGGCCAGCGGTGCAGAGCACCAGATCCACCCAGTCCAGCGCCATATTAGAAGCAAGCAGCGGATCGGATTCGCCGGTCAGCGCCAGCGCTTCCTCTTCATTCATCGCCACGATGCTGACGTGCTCGCGCAGGAAGTCCCGCCAGAACTGAGGATTGTCGCCAATCACATGTTTGGTGCCCAGCGTCAGCACCACCGGCACGTTGTGGCGTTTGGCATATTCAATCGCCCGTAACGTCGCCTGCGGCATCGGTTCCCCTTCGGCGCAGCGCACCAGATAGGAGGTCAGTACCAGCGCAGAAGCGCCGGCAATCACCTCTTCCGGCACATTATCGGGATGCAGCTGGTTCATCTGGCCGGGGCTGATAGCGAAGGTTCGCTCACCATGCTCGCCAATCAGCGTAAAGCAGCGGCCAATGGCGCCATCGACGCCCTGCAGATAGTTGAGATCGACCCGGCTTGAGGTATTGCAGAGATAGCGATAAGCGTACCCGCCAATCTGGATGTTGTTGCACATGACGCCCAGCAGCACGGAGCGATCATCGGCCAGCACCGAGAAGTTATGCAGCGTATTCCCGATGGTGCCACCGGCAAACTGATGGGTGATCAGCGCATCGCGCATCAGCTCGTTGTACAACGCTTCCGCGACGGCATTATCGATAACCAGCGAGTGCCCGGCACTCAGGCCGTAACGGGCGAGAAAGTCATCATCGACTTTGGCTTCGATATCCACCAGCGTCTGGTCGATACCCACCACCCAGCTGCCTGCATCAACATCGTGTTGAGCGGGTTGTAACAGGGGATCGCGTGCGCTGACAGGGAAGTAGTGTTTGGATTTGCGTTTGCCGGGAAATTTCATCGGGAATGCCGTCTGGAAAAACAGGCGGAGAATGATATCACACTCTCCGCCTGCGCTTTAACGGCGTGCGTCGACCAGTTGCACCATCATGTCGATGTGCGCCTCATCGGCGTTCAGCGCAGGGATATACTCAAACTTCTCACCACCGGCATGCAGGAAGATTTCGCAGTTTTCACCACTGATCTCCTCCAGCGTCTCCAGACAGTCAGACGAGAAGCCCGGACTCATCACCTGAACATGTTTGATCCCTTTGGAGGGCAGGCTTTCCATGGTTTTGTCGGTGTAAGGCATCAGCCAGGGCTCACGACCGAAACGCGACTGGAAAGTCATCATGTACTGATCGTCACGCAGACCCAGCGCTTTGACCAGGGCCGCCGTGGTATCCGCACAGCGCTGCGGATAGTCATCGCCTTGATTAGCAAAACGCTGCGGAATGCCGTGGAACGACAACACCAGCAGATCGGGCTGACCGTGCCGCTCAAAGGATCGCTCCACCGTCGCTTTCAGCGCGGCGATGTAGGCCGGATGTTCGGCATAATCACGGATAAACTGCACATCAGGCAGCGAACGGTAATCTTTGAAGACGGCGGTCAGGCCATCCCACACCGCGGCCACGGTAGAGCAGGAGAACTGCGGATAGAGTGGCAGCACAATCAGGCGGGTCACGCCCTGCGCCATCAGCTTATCGACTGCGCTTTTCAGGCTCGGATTGCCGTAGCTCATACCCAGCTCGACCGGCATATCGACCCGCGCCGCCAGGGCATCGCGCTGACGCATGCTGTAAACCATTAGCGGTGAGCCGCCTTCCATCCAGACGGATGCATAGAGCTTAGAGACGCGCGGCGAACGAAACGGCAGAATGACGGCATTGAGAACCGGCCACCAGAGCCAGCGCGGCGCATCGACCACGCGCGGATCGCTTAAAAACTGTTTCAGATAGCGTTTAACAGCAGGTGTGGTTGGAGCGTCTGGCGTACCTAAATTGACCAATAACACGCCAGGCTTATCTTGCCTCATTTGAGTTCCTTGATGACAACGGGGATGCGTGAAAACAGGGAAATTGTAGCGGAATTAGAGGGAGGTAAAAGCAATTGCTGCAAAAGGGGCCAGTAATACCGGCCCCATTGAGCTTAGCCGAGGATCTTAGCCAGCTCGGCACTCACTTCGGTCACTTTACGGGTGCCGTCGATTTTGTGATAGGCGGTGTTGCCCGCTTCCGCTTCTTTGCTGTAGTAAGCAATTAACGGCGCGGTCATCTGATGGTATTCCACCAGGCGCTTACGCACGGTCTCTTCCTGATCGTCTTTACGCGTGGTCAGCTCTTCGCCTGTCAGATCATCTTTACCTTCCACTTTCGGTGGATTAAAGGTGACGTGATAAACGCGGCCAGATGGCGCATGAACGCGACGGCCCACGATACGTTCAACGATCAGTTCGTCCGGTACGGCAAACTCCAGCACGTGATCAACTTTGATCCCGGCTTCTTTCATTGCATCTGCCTGAGGAATGGTGCGCGGGAAACCGTCCAGCAGGAAACCGTTTTTGCAGTCTTCCTGAGTGATACGCTCTTTAACCAGCGCAATCACCAGCTCATCGGTCACCAGTTTGCCAGCATCCATGATGGCTTTCGCCTGGTTGCCCAGCTCGCTGCCTGCTTTAACTGCTGCACGCAACATGTCGCCGGTGGAGATTTGCGGAATGCCGTACTTCTCCATGATGAATTGGGCCTGAGTCCCCTTACCTGCGCCCGGAGCTCCGAGCAGAATAATACGCATTGCGTAAATCCCCTTGCGAATCGCATTGATCTATCTTAGAAGCGGAAGAACATACCATTATGACCCGCTCATCACAAGGAAGGGCGCGGATCGCGCGGGGCGACTTTACTCGCTTTTTGGCCCTGAGCCCGACCCGGCGGGTCTGCCTGCCGCTTTTTCAGATTTACCGCCTGCGCTGAGCAGGAATTGCAGTCGCCGGCTAAGATGATGCGTCATATTCACACTTTTTTTGCCGCTGCCGCGCACGTTAGCATTCAGTTGCAGACGTGCCTGCTGCGGCCATTTCACCACATCTTCCGCATCTGATAGCGCAGCGATCAGCGAGGCCGGAACGTTAAAACTGGCGAACGGCAAACCGGGCTGATGGCAGGAGTTCAGCGGCAGCGGCGCTGACAGGGAAAGCGCATCGACGGTGGCGGCGTTGTACGGTCGCCATTCAGGATCGGCGAAGCGGCGCAGTGCATCCTGCGTGGCGGTCAGGGTCAGCCCCTCTTCAAACAGCCGCAGTTCGCTGCGCACCAGCGTACTGAAGTCATGTGTCCGCAACGCCACCAGCACCAGATCGCTGCAGATCTCAGCATGGCGATCCAGTCGGGTGACAAACAGATGCGCTTCGTCGATCAGTTTCTGGTGCAGCACGCTGGCGAAACTCTCGCTCGCCTCTGTCACACCCTGATTCTGGCAATCCTGCAACGGACGTACCCGGCCATTCGGCAATTCAATATGCGGGACCAGCATGATGCTGCCCGCGATCAACGGAACCGCTGGCAGGTTGTTGAGTTCGGTGACCGGATAGCGTGAGGCATAACGATGCTGATTGCGCGCCTGCTCCTGCCGCAGAAACAGCTGAGAAAGAAGGACCTGCGCCACATGGAGTGAGGGCGCAAAGAAGAGATCGAACTGTTCCAGCCGGTAATAACGTGAGAGCGCCAGGCGTAACCGATGGCGCGCCTCTGCTGACGTTTCAGAGGATAAAGGGCCGTGTGCCATGGTTGTCTCGCTTCGGGGAGGATGCGGCGCAAGCGCAGGTTAAGCGAGGCAAAATATCTGTGGAAAATCACAGATATAAGGCTGAGTCAACCCGCCAGAATTTGCCCTTAGAGTAAGTGAATGCGGCTGGACTTTAAAATGATATAAATTGACAATCCTTGTTAGATTTTTGCACAGGAGACAGGGGATGAACGGACTGCCGCCACTACGATCGCTGCACTATTTTCACCAGGCAGCCCTGCACAGCAGCTTTAGTGTTGCGGCTGAACATCTGCATGTCACCCACAGCGCCATCAGCCACCAGATCCGTCAGCTGGAGAGCTGGATGGGCAAACCGCTGTTTGTCCGCAGCAATGGCCGCGTGAAGCTCACCGCACACGGCGATCGTCTGCTGCTGAGCTGTCAGCAGGCATTCGGTGAGTTACGCAGCAGCTGCGAGTACATTCGCAGCGGTCTGCTTCAGCAGATCCGGATTTCCTGTCCCCCCAGTTTTTTATCGCAATGGCTGATACCCCGCATTGCCAGCTTTTATCAGCGCTATCCGGAGATTGAGGTTCACTTTCTGCCGCTGGCTCCAATCTCGCAACTGTACAGCGAACATATCGATGTGCTGATCCTCAGTCATGGCGATCCCCCTGAACCCGATATCGACGCGACGCTGGTCAGCCAGGATGAGATTGGACCGCTCTGCGCGCCGCATTTAGCCTCGCAGTTACGGGTCGGTGAGGATCTGGCAAAGATGACCCTGCTGCATGCGGATACCCGGCTGCACGCCTGGTCAGAGTGGGCGGCAAAAACCAGTTTCAGCGGCCGATTTAATGGTGGTAAGCATTTTGAGACGCTGACGCTGGCCATTCAGGCTGCGCGAAGCGGGCTTGGCGTCCTGATGGCACCGCGTTTGCTGGTTCGCAAAGAGCTGGAGGATGGCACGCTGCTTGCGCCGCTGGGTTTTGTCCGCGTCGAGCGGGCGACCTGGATGATGACGAAGCAGAGCCGTCGTCACGATACGGAGATCAGTGTGTTTCGTGACTGGCTGCGGGATGCCGCACAGCCATAAAAAAAGCCGGTGATGATCACCGGCTTGATTTTGATGACTGCGTCTGGCCTCTGGCCGCATCGAATGAATCTGGTGCGCAGGGAACACGGTCAGAAGAGGAAAGCGTCCCGCGCCATGGACAAAAACGCCAGGAGCGTTTTTGAACAACGCAGAGCGTTGGCCCGGCAACGGGCGCACCTCAGGGATGAGGTGCGTAATCGCGCGGGCCGAGCGGGTCATGGACTGGCCTTAGCGTCTTTCCGATCTGACCGTGTTTTCTGCGCTGGCTCGATCTGACAGCAGTCCAGCCCCCTGCGTTGAATTTATCAGCCGTCTGAGACCGGTGAAAACCACCGGCCTGTAGCCGTTACGCCGTCAGCAGCTGGTTCATGCGGCGGATAAACTGGTTAGGATCGTCCAGCGTGCCGCGCTCGGCCAGCAACGCCTGATCCAGCAGCAGCTCAATCCACTCACCGAAGCGTGCTTCATCCTGCGTATCCGCAACACGTTTCACCAGCGGGTGATCCGGGTTGATTTCAAACAGGTACTTCACTTCCGGCACGTCCTGTCCGGCCGCCGCAAACAGCTTCGCCATCTGGGTGGTCATCTCATTGGCATCGGTAGTCACAATCGCTGGCGTGTCGGTCAGACGATGCGTCAGACGCACCTCTTTCACGCGTTCGCCCAGCAGATTTTTCACACGCTCAACAAACGGCTCCAGCGCTTTTTCCGCCTCTTTCTGCTCTTCGGTCTCTTCATCCGCCAGCTTGCTCAGCGACTCATCCGCTTTGCTGACCGACTGGAAGGTCTTACCGTCGAACTCAGTGAGGTAGCTCATCATCCATTCGTCGATGCGATCGGAGAGCAGCAGCACCTCAATGCCTTTCTTGCGGAACAGCTCCAGATGCGGGCTGCTCTTCGCAGCGGCATAGCTGTCAGCAGTGATGTAGTAAATCTTCTCCTGACCTTCCACCATGCGGCTGACGTAGTCTTCCAGCGAAATGGTCTGTGCTGAACCTTCGCTCTGAGTGGTGGCGAAGCGCAGCAGCTTAGCGATCGTTTCCTGGTTGGCGTTATCTTCCGCCGGACCTTCTTTCAGCACCAGACCGAACTCATTCCAGAAGGTCTGGTATTTCTCGTTGTCTTCTTTCGCCAGTCTTTCCAGCATCTGCAGGGTACGCTTAGTCAGCGCAGCACGCAGGCTCTGGGTCACGCGGCTATCCTGCAGGATCTCACGAGAGACGTTCAGCGGCAGATCACTGGAGTCAATCAGACCACGCACAAAGCGCAGGTAGTTCGGCATAAACTGCTCGGCGTCGTCCATGATAAAGACGCGCTGCACGTAGAGTTTCAGGCCATGCTTCTGATCGCGGTTCCACATATCGAATGGCGCACGCGCCGGAATGTAGAGCAGGCTGGTGTACTCCTGCTTCCCTTCTACCCGATTGTGGCTCCAGGCGACCGGATCGGTGTAGTCATGGGCGATATGCTTATAGAACTCGTTGTACTCGTCGTCGCTGATCTCAGATTTGTTGCGGGTCCACAGCGCCTGGGCTTTGTTGATCTTCTCCCAGTGCGTTCCCTCGCCCTCTTCATCTTTGCTCTCGATCTCAACCGGCAGCGCGATGTGATCGGAATATTTGCTGATGATGCTGCGAACGCGCCATGCGTCCAGGAACTCATCTTCGCCTTCGCGCAGATGCAGGGTGATCTCAGTACCGCGATCGGCTTTCTCGATCTCCGCCAGGGTATATTCGCCCTCGCCCGCTGATTCCCAGAACACGCCTTCATCGGCTGATGCGCCAGCAGCACGGGTGCGCACAGTGACTTTGTCCGCCACGATAAACGCAGAGTAGAAACCGACACCGAACTGACCGATCAGCTGGCTGTCTTTAGCCTGATCGGAGCCGAGAGATTCCAGGAAAGATTTGGTGCCTGATTTGGCGATAGTCCCGAGGTTCTCAATGACCTCATCGCGACGCATACCGATACCGTTATCGCTGAGCGTAAGGGTACGGTTGTCCTTATCAACAGAGAGACGAACGCGCAGCTCGCCATCACCTTCATACAGGCTGGAATCTGACAGGGCGCGGAAGCGCAGTTTATCTGCCGCATCCGAGGCGTTAGAGATCAGCTCACGCAGGAAAATTTCTTTGTTTGAATAGAGAGAATGGATCATCAGGTGCAGAAGTTGTTTTACTTCCGACTGAAAGCCACGGGTCTCTTGTCCTTTCATGGTCATTGCTACCTCAACAAAACAGGTTGAACAAACGTTGAGGTTGATGTGGGGATGACGCGGGGATTTTCAAGCCGGTGTCCGTCACAACACCGGCAAGTGATTAAAATTTAAACTTCTGGCGGCCCGCCAGGGAATGGGACAGCGTGGTGCCATCCACCATCTCCAGCTCTCCGCCGACCGGCACGCCGTGAGCGATACGGCTGGCATCGACGCCATACTGACCACAGAGCTCAGCAATGTAGTTCGCGGTCGCCTCGCCTTCCACCGTCGGGTTGGTCGCGAGGATCACTTCCTGAAGGGTTTCACTCTCCAGACGCTGCTCCAGACGATCCAGACCGATATCAGCCGGACCGATGCCGTCGAGCGGCGAGAGATGTCCCATCAGCACAAAGTAGCGACCGCCAAACTGGCCGGTTTGCTCGATGGCGTGGATATCTGCCGGGCTTTCCACCACGCAAATCTGACCATTCTGCTGACGCCGTGGATTGGCGCAGATGGTGCAAATTTCCTGCTCGGTGAAGGTCCGGCAATCGGCACAGTGTCCGATCTCCGACATCGCCCGGGTCAGCGCCTGTGCCAGCCGCATGCCACCGCTGCGATCGCGCTGCAGCAGCTGAAAAGCCATACGCTGTGCCGACTTCGGCCCAACGCCAGGCAGGCAGCGCAGCGACTCCATCAATGATTCAAGCAGTGGACTGGTTTGCATCAGAACGGCATCTTAAAGCCTGGTGGCAGCTGCATGCCTGAGGAGACAGACGCCATCTTCTCTTTCTGGGTTTCATCAATGCGACGTGCCGCATCGTTGAACGCCGCTGCAATCAGATCTTCCAGCATATCTTTGTCATCTTCCAGCAGGCTGGGATCGACTTCCACGCGACGGCAGTTGTGCGCGCCGTTAATGGTGACTTTTACCAGGCCAGCACCTGATTCACCGGTCACTTCAATCGCGGCAATCTCTTCCTGAACCTTGGCCATTTTGTCCTGCATCTGCTGGGCCTGTTTCATCAGGTTGCCCAATCCGCCTTTACCACCAAACATAGTTTTCTCTCTCAGCTAAGGCTACAACGCTATCGTTACGATAGCAGCAGCGTGTTCAAACAGGTCGGATACTCTCCTCATCCAGATCGGCATCAAAAAATCGCTGCAGCGTCTGAATGTGGGTATCACAGGTGATGGACTGACGCGCCTGCGCCAGTTTCTCTTCGTAAATGGCCTGACGCCACTCCAGTGGCGTCAACACCGATGAATTATCGTCTTCAACGACAGAGAGTTCAACTTTCTGCCCGGCTCGCTCACTCAGCGCATCGCATAACACCTGCTGCGCCGAGGGGGAATTAAGGTGTCGCTGGCTGCTGCGCAGATGCAGACAGACCCCGTTTTCGGTGGTCTCTTTCCAGGCATTCAACGCCAGCTGCTGCACCAGCTTCGGCAGCGGCAGCGTCGCAATCTCTGCAGCCCACGCATCGCGCTGCTGCGCTTCTTCCGCCAGACGTGCCGCCAGTTCAGGGGTTTTCTCATGCTCCAGCGCAGAACGCAAGGCCTTAGGCGTCGCTACCGGCTCCGCCACTTCAACCGGCTGATTAACCGCTTTCCAGCGGTACGCTTCCTCTTTTACCGGGGCGGCAGGTTCACGATCGCGGATACGCTGCTGACTGCGCTCGGTGACCGAGGCCAGCCGCTCCAGCGCGGAGTTGGCCGGCCGCGCACCTGGCGCTGCCGGCTCACTCTTTTTTGGCTTGTTCGCTCCCTGACGCAACAACTGCGTGCGCGCCTGGAGGAGCTGACTGGTGGAGCTTGAAAGGGGCGCTTCCGGCGCCGCATCTGGCGGCGGTGCAGGCTGCGGAGCCGCATCGGGCGCAGCCATCTGTGGCTGAGCGGCAACATGCTGTTGCGGCGCAGGCATCGGCTGCTGCGCCAAGGGTGACGCTGTCTGAGACGGCATCGCGGCGGCCGGTGACGTCTGCGCTGGCTGAGCTGCCGTATGGCGTGGACCCGGCGACGGCGCGGAGGCTGCCGGTGACGTCTGAGCCGGCGCAACAGGAGCCATCTGCTGGGTTAACGCGGGACGGGCAATCGGTTCAGCTACCGCCGCTTTGGGATGGAATGCCAGTGCGCGCAGCAGCGTCATCTCCACACCCATGCGGCGATCGGGCGCAATCGGCAGATCTTTGCGGCCCATCAACAGCGTCTGATAATAGAGTTGCAGATCGGCGGGCGGCACCACGCGCGCCAGTTCCCGCAGCCGCAGGGCGTTGCTCTCGTCGTCATCGTTAAGCGAAGTCGGCAGCAGTTGCACCATCGCAATCTGGTGCAGCAGGCGCAGCATCTCAACCAGCAGCGCCTCCCATTCCACACCGCGTGAGGCGGCCTGGCTCAGCAGGTTCATCACCTGCTGTCCGTCACCGTCCACCAGCGCTTCCAGCAGCCCAAGCGGCTGTTCATCATCCAGCGTGCCGAGCATGACGCTGACCGTACTGCTGGTCACCGCGCCCTGCCCCATGGCAATCGCCTGATCGGTGAGGCTCAGCGCATCGCGCATACTGCCATCGGCGGCCCGCGCCAGCAGCTGCAGCGCCCGGGTTTCGCTCTCAATCTGTTCCTGCTTCAGGACATGCTCAAGCTGCTGACGGATTTGATCAACATCCAGCGCTTTGAGATGGAACTGCAGGCAGCGCGAAAGAATGGTCACCGGCAGTTTCTGCGGATCGGTGGTCGCCAGCAGGAATTTAACGTGTGAAGGTGGCTCTTCCAGCGTCTTTAACAGCGCATTGAAGCTGTGACGCGACAGCATGTGCACTTCATCGATCAGATAGACTTTGAAGCGGCCACGCGCCGGGGCGTACTGCACGTTGTCGAGCAGATCGCGGGTGTCTTCAACTTTGGTACGCGATGCGGCGTCAATCTCGATCAGATCGACAAAGCGGCCCTGCTCAATTTCACGGCAGTTATCACACTGACCACAGGGCGTGGCGGTGATGCCGGTTTCGCAGTTAAGGCCTTTGGCCAGCAGACGCGCAATGGTGGTTTTCCCTACGCCGCGGGTGCCGGAGAAGAGATAAGCATGATGGATGCGTCCCAGAGACAATCCATTCGCCAGCGCCGTCAGAACATGTTCCTGACCGACAACATCAGCAAAAGCCTGGGGACGCCATTTTCGCGCAAGTACCTGATAGCTCATGTGGGTTCGACGAAGTTGGATGGAAAGATGAGCGCAGACGCTCTGCAACCCCTGTATAAGATTGCAGTAGTCTATCAGCTACGCTTTTGGCTGGCACTCGTTATCTTGACGCCAGAGGCGTGACGGCCTCGCCGGGTGGCAAGGCCGAAAGAGTGGCTTAGTGGCCGGGGAATTTGACCAGGCTGTAGCTCTCAACGCCCAGGGCAGTGAGACGCGATTCACCGGTCAGATCGAACAGGTTAATAATGAAGGCGGCATCTTTCACTTCACCACCTGCACGGCGAATCAGTTTAACGGTCGCTTCAATGGTCCCGCCGGTCGCCAGCAGGTCATCCACCACCAGCACCACATCGCCTGGCTGGATGGCATCTTTGTGCAATTCCAGCTTATCGGTGCCGTATTCCAGCTCATAAGATTCGCTGTAGACCTCACGCGGCAGTTTGCCGGGCTTACGCACCGGAACAAAACCGACGCCGAGACCTAAGGCCACCGGGGCACCAAACAGGAAACCGCGCGCTTCCGTGCCCACCACTTTGGTGATGCCTTTATTACGGTAACGCTCAACCAGCAGCGCAATAGACGCGGCATAGGCTTTGGGATCTTCCAGCAGGCTGGTGACATCGCGGAACAGGATGCCTGGCTTAGGATAATCGGGAATACTTTTAATGCTGTTTTTAATGAATTCAAGCTGCTGCGCAGTGTCGGTCATAATGATACGCCTGGTAAAAAATTCTGTTTCGCGCAGCTTCAAAAGCGCTAATACCTGGTAAAAGGCTCAGCGGAAGTTAATTCACAAAGGGAAGCCACGCACGAAGACGCCCAAATCTAAGCAAATGACCGGCTAAATGCAACTTTATCGCGGCGGCTTTGGTGCGTCCGCTGCTTCTGCCACCACCGGAATACGCCACATAAACAGCAGCAGCGCCGCCAGCATGATCAGCAGCATGATGCGGACCCAGAGCTGATGCACCAGGAAGAGTGAGAGACTAAATGTAGCGACTATCAGGCAGATAGCGCGGACTTTGGCTCCCGGCGGCATCGCGCGATGCTGTTGCCAGTGACGCAGATAGCGGCCAAATGGCGATTTCCACAGCAGCCAGTGATGAAACCGCGGCGATGAACGGGCAAAACACCAGGCCGCCAGCAGCATGAATGGCGTGGTGGGTAATAAAGGTAATACAATGCCCAGCGTCCCCAGCACAATAGCCAGCCAGCCGAGGGTTAATAACAGAATGCGTTGCATGAATCCCGCCCAGCTCTTTCCTCATCCGCGTACGTTAGCACAACTGAGCGTCACGCGATGAGTGCGATCGCCGTACAACAGCGCCTGCAACAGCTCCTTATCGACCTGCGTCAGGAAATTGCGCGTCATTCTGATGGGGTTTGTCGTCTGCCACGCTTTGACACGCAGCTGTTTCGCACCAGAGGCACGCGGCTGGCAGATTACCTGCTGGAAGTGGAACAGAATTTCGCCCGGCTGTGCGACAACAGCGACGATCTGGCCCGCACGGCCTGGCTGGCTGAACGCCTGGTCGATCAGATTGCCGCCTTACAACGGGAAGCGAGTACTCAACAGCTGCGTACCCGACGCGAACAGCCGGTTAAGAACCCCCGCGCCTCGAAATATCAGGAGTATCGGGAGTTTGAGCGGCGTTTACTGGCAATGATCGATCAGCGTGAGCAGCGACTGGCGCTGGCCGAAACGCTGGCGGTGCAGCATCAGCTGAAGCAGGATCTGGAAACGTTAGAGGCACGGCTGGCGCGCTGTCGGCAGGCGATTCGCTCTGTGGAGTGGGCCTCTTCGTTGCGCGGCGGCGAGCACAGCGAATAAAGCGCAGCGTGACGAAAGCACTTCTATACTGGGTGTGATTCGGCGCGGAGACGAAAAATGGGCTTACTGAGCTGGTTGATATGCGGGCTACTGCTGGGGTTGCTGAAGCGTCTGCTGATGCCGGGACGACCTGGCGGCCTGATGGCGACCCTGACGCTGTCGATGATCGGCGCACTGATTGGCGGTTATATCGCCACCTATTTTGAACTGGGCTCGCTGGCAACATTGCATGCCGGCGCGCTGGGCATCGCGATTCTCGGCGCATTACTGATGCTGCTGGTCGCGGCCCGATTACGTATTTAGGAGAAAAGATGTCACTGGAAAACGCCCCTGACGACGTCAAACTGGCAGTTGATCTGATTCAGCTACTGGAAGAGCATCACCTGCCGGTGGAAACCGTACTCTCCGCGCTGGCGATGGTGCAGCGCGATTACGAGAATAAGCGCGACTGCCAGCGGGCTTAGCGCGGAGCCGTCAGCGTCGGGCTGAGTCGCAGCATATCGATAAAGGCATTGGCCAGAACCGGCGCGTCAGCGGCTAAATCAAAACTGTCCGGCGCAAACAGCCAGCTTTCCATCATACCGTTGACGTATCCACGCATAATGAGAGCGGCCTGACGCGTGCTGAGCGTGCCCGGAAGCTGTCCGGCTTCAATGCACTGTCGCAGCACATCTTCAATTTTGTCGTAGCATTCCAGCAGTAAGCTCTGCTGCATATTCTTCAGTGCCGACATTTCGCCCACAAATTCGCATTTATGGAAAATGATCTCCATCAAAGCGCGGCGCTGCGGATCCTTTGCTGTCGCATCAAAGATATAGACCAGCATTGCGCGCAACACAGAGAGTGGATCGCCAGGGTATTTTGTCTGATACTCAAGTTCCACATCGTCCAGACCAGCATCACAACGAAGCCAGATTTCATGTAATACATCGGCTTTATTTTTGAAGTGCCAGTAGATAGCCCCGCGCGTCACGCTGGCTGCGGTTGCAATCTCCGCCAGAGAAGTGGCAGAGACGCCCTGCTGTGAAAACAGAACAATGGCGGCATCAAGAATTTGATGTCGCGTTTCAAGTGCTTGCGCTTTGGTTTTTCGTGCCATAGTGGGCTTTTTTTACAAACAGGTAAGTTTACATACATTTGTGAATGTATGTACCATAGCATGACCTGCGACTTGCCACAGCAATGGGTTTTTCAGTTTGTGATCCATTGACCAATTGATATCGGACACTAGAGGTTTATTTATGAATAAAATCAGAGGATTATCGCCTCTGGCGGCCGTCCTGATGCTATCAGGCAGCTTTTTGTTAACAGGATGTGACAACAATAAATCCGAACAAGCCGCCCAGCAACCGCCAGCAGTGGGTGTTGTCACACTGAAAACTGAACCCCTGAAAATTTCGACTGAATTACCTGGCCGCACCTCGGCATACCGTGTGGCTGAAGTCCGTCCGCAGGTTTCCGGTATCATTCTGAAGCGTAATTTCATTGAAGGCAGCGATATCAAAGCAGGTCAGTCTCTTTACCAGATCGACCCGGCGACCTATCAGGCCGCCTACGACAGTGCTAAAGGTGACTTAACTCAGGCACAGGCTAATGCCCGCATTGCTGAGCTGACCGTCAAACGTTATAAGCCGCTACTCGGCACCAAATATATCAGTCAGCAGGATTACGACACCGCCGTTGCCACTGCCGCGCAAAACGATGCCGCCGTTCAGGTTGCAAAAGCTAACGTGGAAACAGCCCGCATTAACCTGGCTTACACCAAAGTCACCTCGCCTATCAGTGGCCGCATCGGTAAATCGTCTGTAACGGAAGGTGCGCTGGTACAGAACGCACAGACCACCGCGCTGGCGACCGTACAGCAACTTGATCCGATGTATGTCGACGTCACCCAGTCGAGCGAAGATTTCATGCGCTTACGTTCAGAACTGGAGTCGGGTCAGTTGAAGCAGAACGATGGCAAAGCCAACGTAACCCTGCTGATGCAGAATGGCAGCAGCTATCCACAGCCGGGTACGCTGGAGTTCTCTGACGTCACTGTTGATGAGACCACCGGTTCTATCACCCTGCGCGCCATTGTTCCGAACCCGAACCATGCGCTGTTACCGGGCATGTTTGTTCGCGCACGTCTGGATGAAGGCACCAATCCGAATGCACTGCTGGTTCCGCAGCAGGCGGTCACCCGAACTCCAACCGGTCAGGCTACGGTCATGGTGGTAGGTGCAGATAACAAAGTGGAAGCGCGTCAGGTCACCACCTCTCAGGCGATTGGCGATAAGTGGTTAGTCACCGACGGCGTTAAAGCGGGTGAACGTGTGATCAGCACGGGTCTGCAGCGAGCTAAGCCGGGCGCACAGGTTACCCCACAAGAAGTCTCAGACGATGCGAAAGCGGCACCCGGTTCAAAGCCGCAGTCTGACAAGTCATCGTCATAAAAGGAGCCGTTGATTCATGGCTAAGTTCTTTATCGATCGCCCCATCTTTGCGTGGGTACTTGCCATCATCATCATGCTGGTCGGTGCGCTGTCGATTCTCAAACTTCCGATCGAGCAATATCCCAATGTTGCGCCGCCGGCGATTGAGATTCAGGCCACCTACCCAGGTGCGGATGCCAAAACGCTGCAGGACTCAGTAACCCAGGTTATTGAGCAGAACATGAACGGTATCGATGGACTGATGTATATGTCCTCGAGCAGCGACTCCTCCGGTACGCTGACCCTGACCATCTCCTTTGAGTCAGGCACAGATGCGGACATCGCGCAGGTTCAGGTGCAGAACAAACTGCAGCTGGCAACGCCGCTGCTGCCGCAGGAAGTGCAGCAACAGGGGATTCAGGTTAAGAAATCCTCCAGTAGCTTCCTGATGGTTGCGGGCTTCATCAGCGATGATGACAATATGACGCAGAATGATATTTCTGATTTCATTTCGTCATCCATCAAGGATCCTATCAGCCGTACCAAAGGCGTGGGTGATACCCAGGTATTTGGTGCGCAGTACGCAATGCGTATCTGGATGGATCCGCACAAGCTGAATAACTACAACCTGACGCCGGTTGATGTGATCAGCGCGCTGAACACCCAGAACACCCAGGTGGCTGCCGGTCAGTTGGGCGGTACGCCTCCGGTGCCGGGACAGCAGCTTAACGCCTCCATCATTGCGCAAACCCGTCTGACCTCAACGGATGAGTTCGGCAAAATCCTGCTCAAAGTGAACGCCGATGGTTCTCAGGTTCGTCTGCGTGATGTGGCCAGAATTGAACTCGGTGCAGAAAACTACGAGATCATCGCCCGTTATAATGGCAAACCTGCATCCGGTATCGGTATCAAGCTGGCCACCGGTGCGAATGCGCTGGATACCGCCAATGCGGTGAAAGCAGAACTGGCCAAATTGCAGCCGACGTTCCCTAACGGTCTGAAGGTGGTCTATCCGTATGACACCACGCCGTTCGTTAAGATCTCGATTTTCGAAGTGGTGAAAACCCTGATCGAAGCGATTGTGCTGGTGTTCCTGGTGATGTATCTGTTCCTGCAGAACTTCCGCGCCACGCTCATCCCTACCATCGCGGTTCCCGTGGTGTTGCTGGGTACGTTTGCCGTTATCGGTGCGTTTGGTTATTCGATAAACACCCTGACGATGTTCGGGATGGTGCTCGCCATCGGCTTGCTGGTGGATGACGCCATCGTCGTGGTTGAGAACGTTGAGCGCGTGATGGCGGAAGAAGGATTACCGCCAAAAGAAGCGACCAAACGTTCCATGGAGCAGATCCAGGGCGCGCTGGTGGGTATTGCGCTGGTGCTGGCCGCCGTATTTATTCCGATGGCATTCTTTGGCGGATCGACCGGTGTTATCTACCGTCAGTTCTCCATCACCATCGTATCAGCGATGGCGCTGTCGGTACTGGTCGCCTTTATCCTGACGCCGGCACTCTGTGCCACCATGCTGAAGCCGATTAAAAAAGGCGAGCACGGTAAAACCACCGGTTTCTTCGGCTGGTTCAACCGCATGTTCGACAAAAGCACCAACCACTATGTGGATGGCGTAGGTCACATGGTTCGCAGTACCGGTCGCTATATGCTGATCTATCTGGTGATCGTGGCCGGCATGGCATTTCTGTTTATGCGCCTGCCCTCTTCATTCTTACCGGAAGAGGACCAGGGTCTGCTGCTGGCTCAGGCGCAGCTGCCTGCTGGTGCAACCCAGGAACGTACGCAGAAAGTCCTGGATCAGGTGACGGATTACTTCCTGACGCAGGAGAAAGACACGGTTAAATCGGTGTTCACCGTTAACGGCTTCGGCTTTGCCGGTCGTGGACAGAACACCGGTATCGCCTTCGTCAGTCTCAAGCCATGGGATGAGCGTACCGGCGCCGACATGAAGGTTCCGGCGATTGCTGGCCGTGCCATGCAGGCGCTGGGGGCGATCAAAGATGCGATGGTCATTCCGTTCAACCTGCCAGCCATTATTGAGCTGGGTAACGCGACCGGCTTCGACTTTGAGCTGATTGACCAGAATAACCTGGGTCACGATAAGCTGACGGAAGCGCGTAATCAGCTGTTCGGCATGATTGCCCAGCATCCTGATACCCTGGTTGGCGTGCGTCCTAACGGTCTGGAAGATACACCGCAGTACAAGCTGATGATCGATCAGGAAAAAGCACAGGCGCTGGGTGTGTCACTGAGTGACATCAACACCACGCTGGCCGCTTCCTGGGGTGGCTCCTACGTCAATGACTTCATCGACCGTGGTCGCGTGAAGAAAGTTTACGTCATGGGTAAAGCGGATTCCCGCATGCTGCCGGACGACATTGGCAAATGGTACGTGCGTAACAGCAGCGGAACCATGGTGCCGTTCTCTGCCTTCTCTACGGCGAAATGGCAGTATGGCTCACCGCGTCTTGAGCGTTACAACGGCTTGCCGGCGATGGAAATCCTGGGACAGGCTGCGCCAGGCAAAAGCTCGGGTGCGGCAATGGACCTGATGGAAGAGCTGGCGGCGAAACTGCCTGCGGGTATCGGCTATGACTGGACAGGAATGTCCTATCAGGAACGCCTCTCAGGCAACCAGGCCCCTGCGCTCTATGCCATCTCGCTGATTGTGGTCTTCCTGTGTCTCGCCGCGCTGTACGAGAGCTGGTCTATTCCCTTCTCGGTCATGCTGGTGGTTCCACTCGGGGTGATTGGTGCGCTGCTCTTCACCACCCTGCGTGGCCTGAGTAACGACGTCTACTTTGTGGTGGGGTTACTGACAACCATCGGCCTCTCAACCAAGAACGCCATCCTTATCGTCGAATTTGCTAAAGATTTGATGGATAAAGAGGGCAAAGGGCTGATTGAGGCTGCACTGGAAGCGTGCCGTATGCGTCTGCGTCCTATCCTGATGACGTCACTGGCGTTTATCCTCGGGGTACTGCCGCTGGCGATCAGTACCGGTGCCGGTTCCGGTTCGCAGAACGCCGTAGGTACCGGGGTTATCGGTGGTATGGTCACCGCAACCATCCTGGCGATCTTCTTCGTTCCTGTGTTCTTTGTGGTGGTACGCCGCCGCTTTGGCAAGAAAAAAGAGGAATCAGCGCATAGTCATCCGGTTGAATCTGACCAGACTCACTAAGCTGTAAATCATCAAAGGCCGCGCAAGCGGCCTTTTTTATGCCTGCTATTCTGCCCTCCCTCCTCCCGACACTTCACTTTTGCTGGCACTCCGGCAGTTGCAATCCCGGACGGTGCGGCGCATAATAATGTTATATTATAACATTACATAGAGGCGCATTATGAAAGCGAATATCCATCCTCACTATCGTCACGTGGTCTTCCATGACACGTCAGCGGATGTCTGGTTCAAAATCGGATCCACCATCAAAACCGATCGCACCGTGGAGTTCGAAGGCGAAACGCTGCCCTACGTCACGCTGGATGTGTCGTCGGCTTCACACGTTTTTTATACCGGTAAACAGAAAGACTTCGCCAAAGAGGGCAGCACCGCGCGCTTTAACCAGCGTTTCGGGCGCTTTCTTGGCCGTAAATAAGGGAAAGCGTCATGCAGGTATTAAGCTCGCTGCGTTCAGCAAAACGTCGTCATCGGGATTGTAAAGTGGTGCGCCGCAAGGGCCGGATTTACGTCATCTGTAAAACGAATCCCCGCTTTAAAGCCGTACAGGGAAGAAAGAAAAAACGCTAGTTTGTGTCGTGATGACTGGCCGGGCTTGCCCGGCCTTTTTTATGCTTAACGCATGCTCTTCAGCATCGCATTCACGTTATGTTTAAACGCGGCCTGATAGGTCGCCGCCGGGCCAGAAGCCGTGGATAACGCTTCCGGATAGAGTTCACCCCCCGGCTCGGCGCCGGTGGCGCTGGCAATCTGTTTTACAAGGCGCGGGTCGGTCTGGTTCTCGATGAAATAGCGGTTGATGTGCTGCTGCTTCAGTTGGTTGATTAAGCTCCCCACGTTGCTGGCACTGGCTTCCGCTTCAGTAGAGAACCCGACGGGTGCCAGAAACGTCACGCCATATCGCTGTCCAAAGTAACCAAACGCATCGTGGCTGGTCAGCACTTTACGCTTGTCGGCAGGCACAGCATTAAAGGCGGTTTTTGCCCAGCTATCCAGCGCCTGCAGTTGCTGTATGTAATTCTGCCCGCGCTGACGGATCGCCGGCGCATCCTCCGGGTCAGCTTTAACCAGCGCATTCATCACGTTGGTCGCGTAAATCACCCCGTTCTGCATGCTGTTCCAGGCGTGAGGATCGGTAATGGTTTTTCCGTCCTCGTCCATGCTGCGGGTGGTGACCCCCGCTGAGGCGACAACAGGCTGGCCGCGATAGCCGGAGGCGCTGACTAAGCGATCCATCCACCCTTCCAGTCCCAGTCCGCTGACAAATACCAGATCGGCCTTCGCCAGCGCCTGGCTGTCCTGCGGCGTCGGCTCAAACGTGTGGGGATCGCCATTCGGCCCCACCAGGCTTTTCACGTTGACATGATCGCCGCCGACCTGTTTAACGATGTCTGCCAGCACGGTAAAGCTGGCTACGACATCCACCGTTTTTGCCATGGCGAATGGCGTGGCAAACAGCGCAGCGAGCGCCAGGCTAACCGGTAATTTTTTCATAGATACCCCTTAAGATTAATGGCGGCGCAAAATCCCGCCGCATGGCCCTGCAAGAATGGAGAAGAAAAACAGCATGGCGGCGCTCAGTACCACTGCGGGACCGGCCGGCAATGAAAAATGCCAGGAGAGCATCAGGCCAGCCACGGCTGAAATCATGGCCATGAAAATGGCGATAACCAGCATCGCGGCCAGATGGCGGCTCCAGAAACGGGCGCTGGCGGCGGGCAGCATCATTAACCCGACGGACATCAGCGTGCCCAGAACCTGAAAGCCCGCCACCAGATTGAGCACCACCAGCATTAAAAACAGGCCATGCACCAGCGGCGCGCTCCACTTGCCCTGCGCCCGCAGGAAGTCACTGTCAAATGCATCGATGACCAGCGGACGGTAGATAATCGCCAGCATAATCAGCGTAAAGGCAGCAATACCCCCGACCAGCAACAGCGCAGCGTTGTCCACCGCCAGCAGCGAACCGAACAGTACGTGGAGCAGATCCACGCTTGAGCCACGCAGTGAGACCAGCGTGACGCCCAGCGCCAGTGAGCCGAGATAGAACCCGGCAAAACTGGCATCCTCTTTTAAGGGCGTATAGCGACTTACCGCACCAGAGAGCAGCGCCACGGCTAAACCGGCGATCAGGCCGCCAATCCCCATTGCAACCAGTGACAGGCCGGAGATCAGATAGCCAATCGCGGCACCGGGCAGCACCGCGTGTGATAGCGCATCGCCAATCAGACTCATACGACGCAGCGAGAGAAATACGCCGAGTGGTGTGGCGCTGACGGCCAGCGCCACGCAGGCGACCAGCGCACGCCGCATAAAACCAAACTCAATAAAAGGCTGTATCAGGGTCACGGTGCACGACTCCGCAGGGGGGAAACAGGCAGGCAACTGCAGCTGACATCACTGTCATCCATCGACATGACGTTGCTGAAGTAGCGCGCCACCAGCGGACGATCGTGCAGCACCACCAGCAGCGTCGTGCCAGCCTGCTGCTGCTGCTCAAGGATCGACATCAGTAATGTCACGGTCTGGCTGTCAATGCCGTTAAAAGGCTCATCCAGCAGCCAGAGCTGGCTGCGCTGCAACATCAGTCGCGCAAACAACACCCGCTGGAGTTGTCCGCCGGATAAAGTTGCGGGCTGGGCATCCGCGTAATCACGCATCTGCACCGCCTCCAGCGCCTGCCAGATCTCCCGACGCAATATCCGGTTAATGCCGCCGAACCAGCCGCAGCGTGGCCAGCAGCCAATCGAAACCAGTTCAAACACGGTCAGAGGAAAGCGCGTCTCCAGTTCGGTGCGCTGCGGCAGCCAGCCGATATCACGGCGTGCCACCTGCAGCTCGCAGCGCCCGGCTATCGGTGGCAGTAAGCCTGCGATGGTTTTTAACAGGGTGGATTTGCCGCTGCCGTTAGCGCCGACCAGGGCTGTCATTGAGCCTGCGGCAAGCTGGCCGCTGATGGCGGGGGTGACAACCTGCCCCTGATAGCCCGCGCGAAGTGCGTTAAACCGGATCATGCGCTGATCCCCCACTTAATCGCCACAGCAAGCAGCGCAATGAAAAGCAGTGCGACTGCCAGTCGTCCCCCCAGGGACATAAGTAATCCACTCTGACGCATCACTTCACCAATATGTTATAACATAACAATAATATATCGGATGTTGTTGTGAGTTAAACGCGCGATTGTGTATCAAAAGATAAATACCGCCTGCACTGACGGTCAGACGCATAAAGGCGAAACAGCCCGCTCATGCGTCTGCAGAATTTTATAAACTGACGGTTTTGTGCTCAACCGACTTGCAAACCAGTTGCAGAAAACCAATGATAGGTTTATTAACGGTTATAAGCGGATAAGATATGCTGTCACGAATTGAATGTGATATTGCCGCGGGCGAATCAGACTGCGCAAAAATAGCAGAGATTGTTCAGCGGAATATTCTCAAAATATCAGATTTGCTGGTAGGGGATTTACGCTGGTACTCTCAGAATGCGCAGTTAGTTCCAGGCAGTTTAAAAATTGTTTCTGTTGAAAATCAGGATCTGAATAGTTTTAAATTACTTTACGATTTTGACTGGAATTTATTTAGTCCTTGCCAGGATTTAAATGAAACGGTTACGCAATCGGAGCAGGTAAACTTCTGCATTAAGCCCGGCGCACTTGAGTTTGATGTGATTGACAATGAGCAACCCTCCCCTGGCGATGAATTGTAATATTTAGTAATGGAGGTGAGCAGAACTAATGGTTTTACACTATCTTTAAGGTATCCCATTTAATAACTGCCCGAATAATCGCTTCCCGGCGGCGTTATCCTGACTCGCCGCGCTGCGGCAACTGTGCTAGCTATGGAGGGGAAAAAGATGGACGAATACTCACCGAAACGGCATGATATTGCCCAGCTTAAATACCTGTGTGAAAGCCTGTTTGACGACAGCATGGCAACGTTAACCGACAGCCATCATGGCTGGGTAAATGATCCCACTTCTGAAAGCAATCTGCAGCTTAACGATCTGATTGAGCATATCGCCTCTTTCACCATGAATTACAAAATTAAGCACGTTGAAGATGAAGCGCTGATTTCGCAAATCGATGAATATCTTGATGATACCTTTATGTTATTCAGCAACTATGGTGTCAATAGTCCGGATCTTCAACGGTGGCAACGTTCAGCAAAACGCTTATTTAATCTGTTCACTGAAGAGTGCGCTTTTCTCCAGCAACCGAGCCATTCATTATAGTACAGACACGAGAACGGTTTATTTATGAACAAAACCCTGACTAAAACCGATTATTTGATGCGACTGCGGCGTTGCCGCTCTCTTGATACCCTGGAAAGGGTGATAGAAAAAAATAAGTATGAATTACCTGAAGACGAGTTAGCGGTATTTTACTCGGCAGCTGACCATCGTCTGGCGGAGCTGACGATGAATAAGCTTTACGATAAAGTCCCAGGTTCAGTCTGGAAATTTGTGCGTTAATCTGATCGGTCAGAACTTAGCATTACCCCTGTTTAGTACCAGTTATTCCTGCCTGCCGGCAAAGGATCGGCCCAGGCGGGTTTTGCCTGTCTGCAATTCGGGGATGAAGTTATTTTAAGGGGGGAGAAAGTGGTGGGGGCCCTGCCAGCTACATCCCGGCACACGCGTCACCTGCTACGGCTGCTTCCTTCCGGATCTGACCGAGTTCACAAGCTAGCATTGCGGGAGAACCAACAGGGCCCCCATTGACAAGCCCTCTTTACGAGAGCGGGGGCATTATCTGGGAAGGAGGGGGCAATTGCAAGCGTAGTCGGGACAACCGTTGTTTTCTTGAACAACCGCCGCTTTAACGCGTTCACCGCCCTCTCCTCATGCTAAAGTTAACACCCTGTTCCTGATGAAATAAGCAGATGAAATAAGCACATGCATCAGCCTGACACTTTCCAGCAACGCATCTGGCAAATTGTTGCCGCTATTCCGTATGGTCACGTCAGCACCTATGGCGATGTGGCGCTGCTGGCGGGTTCGCCCCGCGCGGCACGTCAGGTCGGCGGCGTGCTGAGCCGGTTACCTGAAGGCACCACCCTCCCCTGGCATCGCGTCGTCAATCGTCACGGTACGATTTCACTGCAAGGCGACAGCCTGTTGCGGCAGCGGGATGCGCTGGAAGCGGAAGGAATAGAGGTCAGTGATGACGGACAGCTCGATCTTGAGACTTATCGCTGGGATTTCAGGCAGGAAAAAGGGGCGACAGGGTCGCCCCGATAAATTAAATGCGGGTTGGAGCAGGAACAGCAGCAGACGGCGTCACCAGTGTCGGTGAAGTCGACGGCACGTTAGTCGCTGCGCCCGGCTGGGTTGGCATCGCCACTGACGGTACCGGTACCAGCAGCAGTTCAGCTTTGGTGCCGCCCTGGTTAATGACTGGTTTCACGCCTTCAGTCACAAAGGTCAGCTTGCCGTCGATTGTGATAGCAGCACTTAACAGAATGCGTGCATTAGGCTGGATGTCGGCCGGGTTGAACGGCAGCACAAACTGGAACGGTGCCTGTTTGCCTTCGGTACGCACTACACGCTGCGACAGCACTTTTGACGGTGCGTCGGATACAGAGGCATCAGACAGCGTTACGGTTAATACCGCATCCGGCGGCAGCGCAATGCGCTGGCGGATATAGATCGAACCACTTACATTTGGCTGCGCAATTGCGGCCGTCTGTCCTGCAACCGCAGAACCCAGCGTTGGCGTCGGTACAGGTTTACTCTTGTCGGCGCATCCCGCAACAGCAACCGCGATAACCACGCCACTAACCACATGCCTGAGTTTCATTGATGTCGTCTCCTTTTGATCAAAATGATTGTCGGCAGCGAATCCTGCTTACAGCGTTTCACCCGCCGTATGTCCTTAATTTTGGCACATATATGAAATTTTGCCTGGCACAGGCAAAACGGAAAGTCTGATTGACGTCAACTGGTCCGATCTTTCACACTGAGCAGGTCACTATATTGAGGAATGCGCCATGAGTCAGGCACTGCAGAATCTGCTGAATTTATTGAATCTGGAAAAACTGGAAGAGGGTTTATATCGCGGCCAGAGCGAAGATCTGGGTCTGCGCCAGGTGTTTGGCGGTCAGGTGGTGGGTCAGGCGCTGTATGCCGCTAAACAAACCGTCCCGGAAGATCGCGTTATCCACTCTTTTCACAGCTATTTTTTGCGGCCCGGCGATAGCCAGAAAGCGATTATTTATGATGTTGAAACGCTGCGCGATGGCAAAAGTTTCAGCGCACGCAGGGTCAGCGCCATTCAGAATGGACAGCCCATTTTTTATATGACCGCCTCGTTCCAGTCGCCGGAAAGCGGGTTTGAACATCAGAATCCGATGCCGCAGGTAGCCGGCCCCGAAAATCTGCTGACTGAACAGGCGATGGCGCAGAAAATGGCGCATATGCTGCCAGATAAGTTACGCGAGAAATTCATTGCTGAGCGTCCGCTGGAGATCCGTCCGGTGCAGATTCACAACCCTTTGCGGGGACATGTGGATAAGCCTGAACGCCAGGTCTGGATCCGTGCTAACGGCTCATTACCTGCCGACTTGCGTATTCATCAGTACCTGCTCGGTTATGCTTCCGATCTCAACTTCCTGCCGGTCGCGCTTCAGCCGCACGGCAAAGGCTTTTTAGAGCCGGACATGCAGGTTGCCACGATCGACCACTCTATGTGGTTCCACCGCCCGTTCGACTTCACTGAATGGCTGCTCTACAGCGTGGTCAGTACCTCCGCTTCTGGCTCGCGCGGTTTTGTCCGGGGTGAGTTTTATAATCAGCAGGGTGTGCTGGTGGCCTCGACGGTTCAGGAAGGGGTCATGCGTCAGCGCAGCGAATAAAAAAAGGGGGCGATTTCTCGCCCCCCGATTAATCTTTTCAGTGCCGACACATTACTGGTTGTAAGCGTTCTCGCCGTGGCTGTTTACATCCAGACCTTCACGTTCATGCTCTTCCGGAACACGCAGACCGACAATCATATCGGCCAGCTTGAAACCGATGAAGGCAACAACGCCTGACCAGACGATAGTCAGACCTACGCTGAAGAGCTGTACCCAGACCTGATGGCCCATGGTAACGCCCTGAGCATAGCCGACGCCGCCCAGTGAAGAGGAAGCAAACACGCCAGTCAGGATACAGCCGACAATGCCGCAGACGCCATGCACGCCGAACACATCGCACGGGTCATCCACACGCAGCCATTTTTTCAGGGTGGTCACACCCCACAGTCCTGCCAGTCCGCCGACCAGGCCGATGATTAATGCACCGCCGACGCCGACATAACCACAGGCTGGAGTAATCGCGACCAGACCGGCAATAAAGCCTGAACAGGCACCCAGCAGCGAAGGCTTACCGCGAACGGCCCACTCGCCAAAGGTCCAGGCCAGTACAGCGCCAGCTGTTGCAACAACGGTGTTCAGGAAGGCCAGTGCTGCAATTTCGTTTGCTGCAGATGCAGAACCGGCGTTGAAACCGAACCAGCCCACATAGAGGATGGCGGTGCCGGTGAAGACCATCGGCAGGTTGTGTGGCTTGAAGGCCTCTTTACCAAAGCCAGCACGTTTGCCAACCAGATAAGCCCCCACCAGACCCGCTACGGCGGCGTTGATGTGCACCACGGTACCGCCAGCAAAGTCCAGCGCGCCATCCTGAGCCAGGAAACCGCCCGCCCACACCATGTGTGCGATAGGTAAATAAGAGAGCGTCAGCCAGACACCCACAAAGATCAGTACTGCTGAGAAGCGAATACGCTCTGCGATGGAGCCGACAATCAGACCCACGGTGATACAGGCAAACGAGGCCTGGAACGCGACATGGATATACTGATAGAAGCTGCCCATAACGGCGGTCAGCTGAATGTTTTTCAGCATGGCCCAGCCAAAGCCACCAAAGAAGGCGTTGCCTTCGCTAAAGGCCAGCGAGTAGCCATAAACCACCCATAGCACGCAGACCAGCGAGAAGGTCACGGCGACCTGCGTCAGCATTGACAGAACGTTTTTGCCGCGAATCAGACCGCCGTAAAACAGCGCAATACCTGGAATTGACATAAACAGCACCAGCGCGGTGCAAATCATCATAAATGCGTTATCAGCCTTGTCCGCAACAGCAGGCGCAGCAGCCATCGCGAGTGAGGGTAACAGTGCCAGGCTGGTGAGGCCCAACTTAGCTAACATTTTATTCATTTTTATTCCATCCCATCACAGTACTGAGTCTTAATTACAGAGCGGCTTCGTCGGTCTCGCCGGTACGAATACGGATGACGCGCTGCAGTTCAGCCACGAAAATTTTACCGTCGCCAATTTTGCCGGTGTAAGCCGCTTTACTGATGACATCCACCACTTCGTCTAACTGATCGTCGGCAATCGCGATATCAATTTTGACCTTTGGCAGGAAGTTCACGCTGTACTCTGCGCCACGATAAAGCTCTGCATGGCCTTTCTGACGGCCAAAACCTTTCACTTCGGAGACGGTCAGTCCCTGAATGCCGATAGAGGATAAAGCTTCACGTACATCCTCCAGCTTAAATGGCTTAATTACGACGGTAACCAGCTTCATTGGATCCCCTCCAGCGAGTAAATAGGTAACGTTTACGGACACGCAGGGATATAAGCAAAGCCTGTGCCAGAGTGTAAAACTGACGTTAATCAGAGAGTCAGGCGAGACGGAGCAAGGGATGCATTAGTGAAGAGCAGACAAGAAGCGGCTGCATGGCGGGGATTGCAGCTGAGGACTGCACTCCTTTGGTGCTTAAAGCGTCAAAGGAGTGCAATTGTACAGATTATTCTGATAAAGCTGCGCAAAAAAGGTGCAACTCAGCTTTCAGATGTTACAGGCACGCCCGACGCCAGATCTTCACCTGCCTGCTGCAGCTGATACATCTGCCAGTAACGTCCCTGTAGCGCCAGCAGTTGCTGATGCGTGCCCTGCTCGACTACCCGACCGCGATGCAGCACCAGAATCTTGTCCGCGTCGATAATCGTTGAGAGGCGGTGCGCAATCACCACCAGCGTGCTGTGCTGGCGCAGCCTCTCAAGCGTCTGCTGAATCGCCTGCTCGGTGCCGGAGTCGATATTGGCCGTTGCCTCGTCAAGGATCAGTATCTGCGGCAGATCCACCAGCACACGCGCCAGCGCCAGTAGCTGCTTCTGTCCGACCGACAGATTATTGCCCTGCTCGCCCAGCCGGGTATGAATGCCCTCTGGCAAAGCGTGCGCCAGCGGCGCAAGCTGCACCTGTTCCAGCACCGTCCAGACGGCCTCTCCGCTGATGTCGCGGCCCAGCCGCACATTCGCCAGCAGCGTATCGGCCAGCACCACCGGATCCTGCTGCACCATCGCAATACCACGGCGCAGCACGGCATGGCTCAGCTCGCTAATCGGTCGATCATCAATACGGATTTCACCGCGCGTCACCGGGTAATAACCCATCAGCAGGTTAGCCAGGGTGCTTTTGCCGCTTCCGGTGTGCCCCACCAGCGCCACGAACTCACGCGGGGCGACCTCAAGATTGATATCACTCAGCACATCGCGGTTTTCACGGTAGGCAAAACTCAGATTGTTCAGGGTGATACGGCCTGAAGCCAGGGGCTGCTGATCGGCACCATACTGCTGCTGCGCGGCATCCATCAGCTCGAAGATACGCTCACCGGAAACCACCGCCTGCTGCAGCATCGACTGCTGCGTCGTCAGCTCAATCAGCGGCTCATTCAGGCGACCTAAATACGTAATGAAGGCATACAGCACACCCACTTCAAACACGCCAGGTACGGAGAAACTGAACAGGATCAGCAGCCCGCACAGCACCATTGCTGAAAACAGGCTCAACAGCGGACGCAGCAGGAAGCCATCGAGACGCAGCGTTTCCATTCGCGCCAGATAGTGAGAGCGGCTCGCTTCGCCCATCCGCTCACCAAATCGCGCCTGCTGACGAAACTGCTGAATCACGCTCATGCCGCTGATGACTTCGTTAAAGCCGTTGTTGATGTCTGCCAGGTAACTGCGAACCCGGCGGGCAATCGGCGTGCTGAAGCGCTGATAGATGAACATCACTATCAGCACCAGCGGGAAGATCATCATCGCCACCAGCGCCATGCGCCAGTCAAGGCTGAACATCGCCACCATCATGGCACCCACCAGCGCAGCACTGCGCAGTACAGTGGAGACCACCGTGACATAGAGATCGCGGATCACCTCGGTGTCGTTCGTCACGCGCGAGATAAGCTGCCCCACCGGCTGGGTATCAAAAGCGCTCAGCGGCTGGCAGAGTGCTGCATTCATTACGTCACTGCGCAACCGCTGGACCACACCGATAGCAGCACGGTTAAACAACAGCGCCTGCCAGTAGTGCAGCCCGGCGGCCAGCAGCTGAAGCAGGATGAAACTAATCACCAGTCCGACAACCAGCCCCCAGGGCATCTGATGTTTGGCCACCAGGTTATCGATAAAATAGCTGACCAGCACCGGACCGGTCACTTCCGCTGCGGCGGCGACCCACAGCATCCCGACCGCCAGCGACAGGGATTTGCGCCATGGCTTACCGTAGCTCAACAGGCGCTTAAGGGTTGGCCACAAGCGTGCAGACTTAGCCATGCGGCACTCCTTTTTCATTTTCATCATCATCCAGCGCCGCTTCCAGTTGCTGGTAACGGTACATATCACGATACCAGCCAGCACTGTCAGCCAGCGTGTCATGGTCGCCTCGCTGGGCCACGCTGCCCTGCTGCAGCACCAGAATCTCACTGGCTTCTGTCAGGGCCGACAGGCGGTGGGCGCTGATAATCAGCGTGCGTCCCTGACCCCAGATACGCAGGTTATGCAGGATTTCGTGTTCGGTACGGCCATCCACCGCAGAAAGCGCATCGTCCAGAATCAGGATTTCGGCATTCAGCAGCAATGCCCGAGCAATCGAAAGACGCTGCTTCTGTCCACCCGACAGCATCACGCCGCGCTCCCCGACTTCCGTTTCATAGCCCTGTGGCAGTCGCAGGATATCGTCATGAACGCAGGCCAGAGTAGCGGCATGTTCAATCTCCTGCCGGGTTGCGCCCGGCTTCCCCAGCGCAATATTGTTCGCCACGCTGTCTGAGAACAGGAACGGCGTCTGGCTGACCACGGCCAGACGGCTGCGCCAGCTGTCGAGCCGCAGCTGCGGCAGCGGGATCTGGTGATAGCGGATGTCGCCCTGCTGAATATCAAAATGACGCTGAATCAGGCTGAGCAGTGTGCTTTTACCACTGCCGGTTGGCCCGCACAGCCCCAGCATCTCGCCGGGTTTCAGCTGGAAGCTGACATCGCTTAACACCGGACTCGTGCTGGCCGGATAGTGAAAGGCGCGAATCGCGACCTGCAGCGTGCCCGGCTCAGGTGGCAGTGACTTTTCGCCATCTTCCACGGCCGGCGCTTCCGCCAGCAGTGCGCCGATGCGGCTCCAGGCGGCGCTGCCGCGTTCGACAATATTAAACATCCACGCCAGCGCCAGCATCGGCCAGATCATCAGGCCGAGATACATCACAAAGCTGGTGAGCTGCCCCAGCGTCATCTGGTCATGCCACACCAGCCAGCTGCCGCCGCCAATCGCCAGCAGGTTTGAGAAGCCGATAGCGATGTAGATAGTAGGATCGAAACGGGCATCGACCCGCGCAACGCGCAGGTTTTTCTCGCCCGTATCGCGGGCGATGTCAGAAAACTGCTGCGACTGATGCTGTTCAAGGCCAAAGGATTTGATCATCCGGATGCTGGTCAGGCTCTCCTGTGTCTGATCGTTAAGGGTGGAGAAAGCCGCCTGTGCCAGCTTGAAGCGTTGGTGCAGCTGGTTACCGTAGCGATGGATCACGATAGCCATGATCGGCATCGGCACCAGCGCCAGCAGCGTCAGCTGCCAGCTGATCTGCGTACTCATCACCAGCAGCACCACACAGCCCATGACCAGCGAGTCGACCAGCGTCAGCACCCCCTCCCCGGCCGCAAACACCACCCGATCCACGTCGTTAGTGGCCCGCGCAATCAGGTCGCCGGTGCGATGCCGCAGATAAAATGCCGGTTGCTGACGACTCAGCTGGCGATAGAAATCTTCGCGCAACTCAACCGCCAGCTGGTAGGAGGCGCCAAACAGCAGCACGCGCCAGACATAGCGCAGCAGATAGACCACCACTGCGGTTGCCAGCATGATCCCAATCCACATCATGATGCGGCTGGTACTCATGTTGTCTCGCGTCACGCCATCAACAATAACCCCGACCACATGCGGCGGCAGCAACTGCAGAATAGCAATCACAATCAGCAGGATGACCGCGCCCAGATAGCGCCGCCACTCCCGCAGAAAATACCAACTTAACTGGCTGAATAATCTCACAACGCTGTTCTCAATCTCAGGCCCTCACGGGGCGACAGGTAAAGCCGTGGTGTATTTAATCTCTTCCATGGCAAAGCTGGATGTCACATCAATCAGGCCGGGCATCCCATTCACTAATCGTTTGTAGAACGCATCATAGCTTTTCATATCGGCGACCTGAATGCGCAGCAGGTAATCATACTCGCCTGCCATACGGTAAAAGGCCATGACCTCCGGCATGCTGCTCACCACCGAGACAAAGGCCTGATACCAGTCGCGGCTGTGCTGCTGCGTTTTCACAAACATAAACGCCGTCAGTGACAGTCCGATTTTATCCCCATCCAGCAGCGCCACCCGAGCGCGAATAATGCCATCATCTTCCAGCTTTTTCAGGCGCTTCCAGCAGGGTGTGGTGGTGAGGTTGACGGCATCCGCCAGCGCCTGCAGCGACAGCGTGCAGTCCTGCTGCAGCAGTGAGAGCAGTTTAAGGTCAGTTTTATCTAACATTGGGGACTCCGAGAGAATCATTTTCTCCATTAGCGCGATTTTAGCGGTAATTTTGCAATCTCTTTTTCCTGCACGTGCCATAAAATAGCCGCATCACTTTTTACCGGACGCCTGAGATGCAGACCTGCTGGATTCGCCACGCTATCAACGAAATTAATGCTGATTTTCAACGATCGGCAGAGACCCATTTGATCCGTTTCGATCTGGCGGACTTCCCCGGCATCTGGTTCTATCTGAAAGATGAAAGTACCCATCCCAGTGGCAGTCTTAAACATCGGCTGGCACGATCCCTGTTCCTCTATGGCCTCTCTAACGGCTGGATTAAAGAGAATACGCCGATTATCGAAGCCTCGTCAGGCAGCACTGCTGTTTCTGAGGCGTACTTCGCAAGGCTGCTGGGCCTGCCGTTTATTGCGGTGATGCCCGCCAGCACGGCGAAACGTAAAATTGAGCAGATCACGTTTTATGGCGGACAGTGCCATTTTGTCGAGGATCCCTGCCAGCTCTATGCGGAATCTGAACGGCTGGCGCGGGAGCTGAAAGGCCATTTTATGGATCAGTTCACCTACGCTGAACGCGCTACCGACTGGCGCGGCAATAACAATATTGCCGAGAGCATTTTCCGCCAGATGCAGCATGAACCCTTTCCGGTTCCGCATACGGTGATCATGAGTGCAGGCACCGGCGGCACCTCAGCCACGCTGGGCCGTTATATCCGTTATCAGGGGCTGGAAACGAAACTGCTGGTGGTCGATCCGCAGCATTCGGTTTTCTACGACTACTGGCAGCAGCGTGATGCCACCCTGACCAGTACGCGTGGCAGTATGATCGAGGGAATTGGCCGTCCGCGGGTAGAGCCGTCGTTTATGCCTGATGTGATCGACGAGATGATCAAAGTACCGGATGGTGCGACGCTGGCCGCCATGCTGAAGCTGGAAAAGATTCTGGGACGCAAGCCTGGCGCCTCTACCGGCACCAATTTCTGGGGCATGATGCAGGTGGCGAAACGGTTACGGGCAGCGAATCAGCCGGGATCGCTGGTGACGCTGCTGTGCGATAGCGGTGAACGTTATCCCGATAGCTACTATCAGCCTGAATGGGTAGCAAAACATATTGGCGATATCACGCCGTGGCAGCGCGAGCTGGAATAAAAAACCGGACATCCTGTCCGGTTCACGGCAATCCTCAGCATTCGGGGGAATACGCGAGGTCGGGTGTTGCCAGCCAGTGATTTAAATAGTGAGACACCGCCTGTGT